>Ga0074044_10000002_pt1 | contig 278036 bp, 231 predicted proteins | sample BogForMeECP23OM1_FD_94443 | JGI IMG/M metagenome (GOLD analysis project Ga0074044, IMG submission 94443) | Bog forest soil microbial communities from Calvert Island, British Columbia, Canada - Bog Forest MetaG ECP23OM1 | ecosystem: Environmental > Terrestrial > Soil > Wetlands ...
ATTGCCGGCGGGATTCCGAACGGTGTTCGTGCTCCGGGACGTGGAAGGCCTCTCGACGGAGGAGACGGCGGACGCGCTGGAGTTGAGTATTCCAGCAGTGAAATCGCGGTTGCTGCGCGCGCGCCTGCAGTTGCGCGACCGGCTGAACCGCTTCTTTCAAAAGAAGGCGAGTGGAGATGGCGACCAGTGAAGTGTAACGAGTTTCTTAACGAGCTGACCAACTACCTGGATGGCGCGCTGGACGACCGGACCAAGTCCGAACTCGACGAGCATCTGGCGTGGTGCCACAATTGCTATGTCGTCTGCGATACCACTCGCAAAACCATTGAGATTTACCGCAATTCCGAGCTCTATGAATTACCCGACGATCTGCGCACCCGCCTCCGATCCGCCATTATGAGCAAATGCGCGGCGCACAAGAAATCGGATCCGACCGCCGGCTGAGCGATCTCACCTTCCCTTCTTCCTTTGTCGTGCGTGGCAGTTTTGTACTTTTCTCGACTGCGTTTCTGCCGGGTTCGCGTAAGTCTTTGATTCCCGGAAGCGGAAACGCATCTCTTCCGCTACTCCCCACTGCGAACCTTTTCCGGCCTACTGGAATCTAACTATGTGTAGCAAATTCCGCACCTGGCGAGACTCTGAGTAAGTGTCCGCAGAGAGCGACACGGTGGATTCCACCCTAGTCGGGGTTTCCCGTGGCTGAAACGGCTAGGTGAAACGGAATGACTCGCTTGATCACTAGTACTGTGGGAGGCACCCAATGTTTTCTAAACTGATGGACGCCATGTTCGGCTGCCGGCACGCTCGCTACAGCTTTCCGATTACCATCCGACCCGGCTCCAATCGCTACTCCAAGGGACGGCGCGCGGGCACTTACGTCGCTTGCCTGGACTGCGGTCGAGAATTTCTCTACGACTGGCAGGAAATGAAGATCGTGGGATCGCAGGCACGAGAGGCCGCGCCTTCCCTGGTTACGAAAGAGGCAGCGTAAGGATCGCTGGGGAAAACACGCTGTCCACGGCGGCGTTTTCCTTAGGCATTGGGCCAAAAGTGAACATTCCTCGCTAAGCTCCTGATTTTCTCGCCCTGCATTTCCTATCAATTGTCATCCCGCATGAAGTGAGGGATCTGCATCTTGCGGCGAACTGCAGATCCCTCACTTCGTTCGGGATGACAAAATTCTGGAAATTTCACTAATCCACCAGCCTCCGGAAAGCGCATAATGGTATTGGCGCCGACCCGCAAAGCATGCTTCGGCAGTCCTTCAGAAGCGTCCCAGCTCGCGGTTCGGACGGGAGGTGTCTGTGCCTCTTTCCATGCTTCGGGAATTCCTGGATCGTAATCGCATTCAATACCTGGTGATCTCGCACTCCGTGGCCTACACGGCGCAGGGGATTGCCGCTCTCACGCACATCCCGGGAAAAGAACTGGCGAAAACTGTCATGGTGATGGTCGATGGACGACTCGCCATGGCGGTCGTGCCGGCATCGTTCCGGGTGGATTTATATCGGCTGAAAAAGTACCTCGGGGCAGACTCGGTGGAACTGGCCAGCGAACTCGAATTTCGCGGCCGTTTCCCCGACTGCGAAACCGGATCTATGCCGCCGTTCGGCAATCTCTACGGCATGGATGTTTTCGTGGACGAGGCTCTGGGCGAAGACGAGGAAATCGCCTTCAACGCGGGTTCGCACCGGGAGCTGGTGCGCATGAAATTTGCCGATTTCTTCGATTTAGTGAAACCGGCGATGATCGCGCTGGCGGCAAGAGCCCATACGCACGCGGCGTAAGTTGCCGCGGATAGTCGATAGTGGTTGGTCGCTAGTCGTTTGGGATTCGGCTTCGTAAGCCGGGGCCGTCGTTCGCTAACGACGAACGACCAGCGACTATCGACTAGCACCCGACGACTGTTGCCCAAGCCTCCACGTTGGCCCTCGTTGGAGAAAGTGGGACATTCCTGTTTTTTTCATACAATCTTCACAAATCACTGTGTTAGATTTGCCCTTCGGTTCAACGACAACTTGCAACTCGAAAATTCCTGGAGGAAACCGAATTGGGCAAGGACATGGTCCCCAAGAAGATCTTCTTCACCAAAGGTGTGGGGAAACACCGGGAGCGCCTCACCTCTTTCGAGCTCGCCCTGCGTGACGCCGGCATCGCCGCGCAAAACCTGGTACGGGTCTCGTCCATCTTTCCGCCCAATTGCAAGCTGGTCCCACGCTCGCAGGGACTGACGTATCTGCATCCCGGCGAAGTCGTATTTGCGGTGGTAGCCGAAAACTCCACTCACGAGCCGCACCGGCTGCTGGCCTCGTCGATTGGCGTCGCCATCCCCGCCGATCGCAATACCTATGGATATCTCAGCGAGCACCACTCGTTCGGCGAAACCGAAGACGCCGCCGGAGATTATGCCGAAGAACTAGCCGCCGAGATGCTCGCCACCACGCTGAACGTCGAGTTCGATTCGGACCGCTCGTGGGACGAGAAAAAGGAAATTTATCGCATCTCGAATAAGATCGTGCGCACCGCCAACGTCACGCAATCCGCCGTCGGCGACAAGCGTGGGCTTTGGACAACGGTGATCGCGTCGGCGGTGCTGATCTTTGACTAACCCTTGCCTATGGTGGAGGGACGGGCGTCCTCGCCCGTCTAGGAGATTCGTCGTCGCCTACCCAGCGAAGCGGAAGGGCTACTTCTGGCTCTTATCGAAACGTATGCGCGCCAGCGAGTCGACCTCACTGTCGAGCTCATTCTGCGACGGCGCACCCGCCCTGATCGCAAGGATTCGTCTATCGGACAGCGTAATCACGATGGCTGAGTTGTAGCGGGGTACTTGGTCTGGAGTGGAGAAATCCAGCCGCCAATAATCGTAGCTTGGCTCGGAACCCTTGATTGGACCATCGATCTTTACGCCTTTCACGCCCAGCCACTGCCGTTTAATCTCGCCAATATAGGCCAGGGCAATTGTGTCGTGAGTGCTGTCGCTGCTCCGCTGCTTTGTGTCGTAAAGAAAGGCCATTCTGAGTGCACCACCGCGCTGCGGTGTATCCCAGAGGGTCAAGACAAAACGTTCGCGTCCGGTGGCGTCACGGAAGGGTTTAGGCATTTCTTCCCCGACTTTGGGGCTGAATTTCTCCGGAAACTCGTACGTCAGCCCCATGGTCGCTTCGCGGAAGACATTCCCGTTTACACTACCTCTTCCCTGGCCCACACGCACGTTGGGCACAATAGCGACAGGCAAACGAACACTACAGCAAATTCGCGGCTCATCGCTCCTCCGATTTATACCGCCTTCGCCAGCGCCTTCTTCCCCGCTGGCTTTTTCTTCAGCCTCTCCAATACCGCAGCTACAATCAGCGGCAGGCCCACTGTGGCATCCACAAACACCTCGCCAAACTTTCCTCCTTCCGCCGGAGGGACAAACTTTCCCCACGAAACCGCCTCGCTGTAAGGGCTCCCCGAAAGGCCGCCCCAGAACACCGGTTCCGGACAGATGCGTAATCCATAGTGATAGCGCTTCAGCGGCAAGTCTTCCCCGCCCCGGCGATGGCGTAGTTCGATGAATGGTCCGAACTGCTGCGACCAGTTGCGCGGAACGCCTCCACCGATGGTGAAGATCCCGAGACGCTTCTGAGCTAGCAGCGTTGCGGCGAAGTATTCCAAGTCTTCGAAGGGATCGAAGCGGAAACGCGGCTTCCCTTTCTTGTCGCGCTCGCGGTTGGTCAGCGCATAATCGAGGCCAAGTTCGGAGTCAGAAAACGCGGGCACGAAAACCGGAACATTCTTCTCGTAGGCGGATTTCAAAATGCCGCGTTCTTTTCCCTGAACTCTTTCTCGCTTCGCCAGATGCGCTCCGATGGCGCGGTTCAACTTGTATGAGCACATGATCTCGTCGGAGTCCCAGGCGCTGAACACCGCGTGCATCACACGTTCCACGTCGTCGAGATTCTGCTCGGGTTCGAGCGTATCGTAAACGCGGTTGTACCCGGCCTCGTAAAGTTCTTCGTCGGTGAGTTCTGGATTGTGCCGAAAATGCGCGCGCCCGGTCGCTTCGACCAGGCCGTGCGCCATCAGCGCTCCGGTCGAAACAATGGCATTCACGATGCCGCGATCGATCAGCTCGGCTATCACCAGTCCCTGCTTGGCGACGGTCATCGCGCCCGCGAGCGTCATGACGACGAAACACTCTTGATCGCGCGCCATGGCCTCCAAAACATCGGCAGCTTCGCCGAGCTGGCGGCCGGTGAAAGCGGTCTTCGACATGGCGCGCACCAGATCATCGATGGAATGAATCTTGCCGAGATCAAGCGGCTCCAGCGGAATCAACCGATCGGATACCGGATCGTGCAGCTTGCGATCGATGCCCGCGCCTTCTTCATGATGGCTGTGCTTCGAATTTTTTTTCTGCGCCAAGGAAACAACCTCCGGAGTATGAAAGCGATTTTGCTCGAAGAAACAATTTACTAGAAGTGAGCGGAACGCGGCGACCCAGCTTTAACAGTCGCGTAACATTCACATCCGCGTCCAGCGCTTTGATATCCTACGAGCGCGATTAGACGCGGCTTGCCGCGTCTCACCTTGACCCAAGTTGGAGAAGCAAGTGCCAGACAAATTCACCGTCGCCCTGATCCAAATGTCGTGCGGCCCCGAGCCCGCCGACAATCTGGCCAAGGCGCTCGATCGCGTTGCCCAAGCGGCCCGCAAGGGCGCCGGCGTCGTCTGCTTGCCAGAACTTTTCCAGACGCAGTATTTCTGCCAGCGCGAAGATGCGGCGCTCTTCGATCTCGCTCAACCGATTCCTGGACCCACCACGGAAAAGCTCGCCACCGCTGCCCGGCAAAATAATATCGTGCTAATTGCGTCGCTTTTCGAGAAGCGCGCCCCTGGCCTCTACCACAACACGGCGGCGATCTTCGATTCGGATGGCGCGCTGGGCGGCATCTACCGCAAAATGCACATTCCCGACGATCCGCTCTATTACGAAAAATTTTATTTCACACCCGGCGATCTCGGCTTCAAGGCTTTCGATACGTCCGCCGGGAGACTCGGCGCGCTGGTCTGTTGGGACCAGTGGTATCCAGAAGGCGCGCGCCTCACAGCGCTGCAGGGAGCGAGTGTTCTGTTTTACCCCACCGCCATCGGATGGCATCCCGCCGAGAAAGCCGAGTTCGGCCACGCGCAACACGATGCCTGGCGCACTATTCAGCGCGCACATGCCATCGCGAACGGCGTGTATGTCGGCGTGGTGAATCGCGTTGGCTTCGAGACTGGAGATATCCGCGGCAATTCCGTGCCCGGCAAGGGCCTCGAATTCTGGGGAGGGTCATTTTTCTGCGATCCCTTCGGCCGGGTGCTCGCAGAAGCCTCGCACGATAAAGAAGAAATTCTGCTCGGCGAAGTGGACCTGCATCACTTGGAGGACATTCGCCGCAACTGGCCATTCCTGCGCGACCGCCGCATCGATAGTTACGCTCCTATCACCAGCCGCATGATCGATGGGAAATAGCCGCACATGGCAAAATCATCCGCAGGCCGCGCCAAGCTTTTCCCCGCCGCACAGGGCTACCGTATGCCAGCCGAGTGGGAGCCGCACGAAGCCACGTGGCTCGCCTGGCCGCATTTTCGCGACGACTGGCCGGATAAGTTTGAGCCGATCCTATGGGTTTATGCCGAGATCATCCGCAACCTTGCGCGGCATGAGCGCGTGGATTTGATCGTCAAATCTCAGGCTGCGGAACAGCACGCTCGCATTGTTTTGGAGCAAGCCCACGCGCTCTCCGGCAACGTTTGTTTTCATCGCTGGCGCACCGACCGCGTCTGGACGCGCGACTCCGGCTGCATTTTCCTGACCGGGCAGGCGGAATCCGATCTGTTGGCTCTACACTTTCAGTTCAACGCCTGGGCCAAGTATCCGAATTACAAACTCGACGCAAAAGTCGGCGAGCGGATGGCGAAGGCTGCTGGCGTACGCGTCGTGCATCCGTTCGTCGTTGATTCCTTCGGCAAGTCCTCGAAAGACAAGTACCGCGTCGTGCTCGAAGGCGGATCGATCGACGTCAACGGCTGCGGCACGCTCATCACCACCGAAGAATGCCTGCTCTCGGCCACGCAGCAGCGCAACCCGTCCATGGACCGCGCCGCCTATGAACAACTCTTCGCCGACTATTTTGGCGCGCCGTCTGTCATCTGGCTCGAAAGCGGCATTGCCGGCGACGACACGCACGGCCATGTCGATGACATTACCCGCTTCGTCTCCCCGAATACCGTGATCACCATGATCGAGCCGAATGAGCGGAGCGAAAATTACGCGGCACTTCGCGCCAACCTGGGCCGGCTGAAAAACGCCCGCACCGCCGATCGGCAGAAACTCGAGATCATCGAAATTCCCATGCCCCGTCCAGTCGTTTTCGAAGGCCGCCAATTGCCCGCCAGTTACGCTAATTTTTATATCGCGAATGGCGCGGTGCTGGTGCCGGTCTTCAACGATCCCAACGATCGTGTTGCACTCAATACACTCGCGGAGCTGTTTCCGACACGCGAAATCGTGCCGATTTATTCTGGCGATCTCATCTGGGGATTTGGCGCGCTACACTGCATGACCCAACAGCAACCGGCGGTCGGCAGCTAAGCGGGGGTATATGGGTGGCCTTTCAGTGAGCGATACATATCATTCCACCATCTGACAAGCTGAGCATGCTCTTCGTGGCTCACCCAGACAAGATTCGCCCCAACGCCGGGGTCTCCACCGAAAACGATCGGCGTCACATACCACTTTATGCGTTCGCTATGACGGGGATCTGGGCGGAGGCGCGAGCCCGCCCCTGGGAGTGGAAACGGCGACAGGTACCTTTGATCCGTGGGAACCGTCGGCACAGAATAGGTTTGCCCCTCAGAGTCTCTGAGAATGAAATCGTCCCAACCGCGCAAACCCAGTACTTGAAAGCCAGGGAGCAGCTGCGAGATTGCATAACGATCCGATGCCGCTCCCACCTCGGCTTCGTCGAACAGTATCAGATAGTCATCGGCGAGCCAGCCCTCTTTCATAGACTCTCCAGGGTCCAAATTAGTATACGCACCGGCATCTGCCCCATCATTTACACTTTTACCCGTGAACGCCGAGATCATCGCCGTCGGCTCTGAGATGCTCACTCCCCATCGCCAGGACACCAATTCGCTTTACCTCACCGAAAAACTGAACAACCTGGGCGTGGAAGTGCGCTTCAAGTGCGTCGTGGGCGACGATGCCGAAGCGCTCAGCGCAGCCGCAAAACTCGCCATGCGGCGTTCGGACATCATTATTTTCACGGGCGGTCTCGGACCCACCGAAGATGACCTGACGCGCGAAGCCGTGGCCGACGCGCTCGGACTGAAGTTGCAGCGAGATCCGGAGCTCATCGCCAGACTCGAAGCACGCTTCGCCAAACGCGGCTACAAGATGACTCCAAACAATGCCAAGCAGGCCGACATTTTGACCAGCGCCACCGTGTTAACGAACCGCCTCGGCTCCGCGCCCGGCCAGTGGATCGCTGGAAAATATGACGGTCAGGAGCGGCTGTTGATGCTGCTTCCGGGCCCTCCGCACGAACTGAAGCCGATGTTCGAAGCCGAATGCATCCCGCGGCTGCGTACTCGGGTCCCAACGCAGCACATCGCCGCGCGCACGCTCAAGATCGCGATGATGCCGGAATCGCAAGTGGACGCGCGGGTTGCGCCCATCTACAAAACTTATACTGATGTTGAGACCACGATCCTCGCGGGCGGCGGCGAGATTCAACTCCACCTGCGCTGCCGGAAGGATTCGGAAGAGGAAGCCGAGGCGCGCGTCGAGGAACTCGCTGAAAAAATCGAAGACGAACTGGGCGACGCCATCTTCTCGCGCAAAGGCGAAACCATCGAGCAGATCGTCAGCTATCTGCTGCAGATGCGCAGCATGACGCTGGCCGTGGCCGAATCCTGCACCGGCGGACTGCTCGCCGAGCGCATCACTTCGCTGGGCGGCAGTTCGCGATATTTCATTGGCGGCGCCGTCGTCTACTCGAACGAATTGAAAACGCAATTCGCAAATGTTCCGAAAGCGCTGATCGATCAGCACGGAGCGGTGAGCCGAGAAGTCGCGGCGGCGATGGCCGAGGGTATCCGCAAGCGTTGCGTGTCGAGCTACGGAGTCGGCATCACCGGCGTTGCTGGCCCAAGCGGCGGAACTGAACAAAAACCCGTTGGTTTGGTCTACGTCGCGCTCGCCGGGGAAGAAGGCACGCAGGTGGTGGAGCGCAATTTTCCCGGCGACCGCAAGCATATTCGCCAATTCGCCAGCCAGCAGGCACTGGAGATGATCCGGAGAGCCTTGTTGTAAGAAGGTTTTTAGGAATGTGTAGTGACGGGGCTCCGCCCCGTCCGGACGGGCCAAAGGCCCGTCACCACACAACCATTAAGATGCGAATATTTATCGGCATCGATCTGGACTCGGAAGTTCGCGCCCGCATCGCGCGCTTTCTCGAAGGCGTGCAAGGCTTCGCGCCCGACGCGCGCTGGGTACGACCGGAGTCACTGCACATTACGCTGAAGTTCATCGGCGAACAAACACCGGACCAAGTTCAGGCCATCGCCGCCCGTTTGCGGAGGGTGGAAGGCGACGCGTTCGAAATTCGCTGCGGCGGATACGGATTCTTCCCCACCGCAAAGGCTCCGCGCGTATTCTGGATCGGGATTCATGCGGGGCCGCAGTTAGCTGGATTAGCCGAAGCCATCGATATGTCCACAGCCGAACTCGGCATTCCGCGCGAAGATCGGCCCTACAGTCCGCATCTGACTCTCGCACGTGCCGGAGGCAGATCGGGCGCGCCGAAGCGGCAGAAAGGCGATGGCCCCAATACAATTTTCGCCGTGCTCGACAAGCGCCTCGCTGCAATGCGTGAGCTGGATTTCGGCACCATGACGGCTCGCGAGTTTATTCTCTATCAGAGTCAACTTTCACCGTCAGGATCGAAGTACACGAAGCTGCAATCGTTTCCCCTGCACGCGCTTTCCCCTGAATAGAGTCATGAATCCTTACCTCATCGCCGCCGCTGTCAGCTACCTCCTGGGGTCTATCCCGTTTGGCTATGTGCTGGTACGAATCTTTACGGGCGAGGATGTACGCCAAAGCGGTAGTGGCAACATTGGCGCGACCAACGTGTCTCGCAAGTCGCCCGCACTCGGGGTGGCGACTTTGCTGCTCGACGCCGCTAAAGGCCTGACTGCGGTTATGACGGCGCGAATGTTATTCAGCGGGCCGCATCAGCAACTCATCATGACGATGGCGGCGTTTTTCGCTGTTTTCGGCCATCTGTTTCCCGTCTGGCTGAAGTTTCGCGGCGGCAAGGGCGTTGCCACCAGCCTTGGAGCTTTTATCTTGCTCACGCCAAAATCTATTTTGTGCATGGTGGGACTGTTCCTGCTCGTCATCGCCGCCTTCCGCTACGTTTCGCTCGGGTCAGTCGTGGCGGCGGCGGCTTTTCCCGCGCTCGTGTGGGGTCTCCGTGAATACGTCGACTTACGGCAGTTACTCCTGATCGCGGCCGTTTCGGCGCTCGTCATCTGGAAGCACCGCCACAACATCGGCCGTCTCGCGACGGGAACGGAAAACAAATTAGCAGCGTCCAAATCAGCGACGCTGGGAGCACCGCGCCCATGAGCCGTGTAGCCGTCATCGGAGCAGGCGCCTGGGGCACCGCGCTGGCCATCGTCCTCGGACGCAACGGAAGCCGCGGTTCACGGCAGGAGGTTAGACATGAGGTTTGCCTCTGGGCCAACGAGCCGGAAGTTTCCGAGAGCATTGCGCGAAGCCGAATCAACGAACTCTTCCTGCCCGGCTTCGTTTTGCCCGAATCCATCGCCGCGACCAGCGACTTGAACCACGCGCTCGACGCCGCTGAAATCGTCGTCAGCGTGATGCCCTCGCAGCATTGCCGAGCGCTGTTCGAACGCATGGCACCGTCGCTTCGCCCGGGGACACTTTTCGTGAGCTGCACAAAGGGACTCGAAAACGGCACTCTGTTGCGCATGACCGAAGTGATCGCCGATGTCTTGCGCAGCCGGAAGTTTACCCCGCGCCTGGCCGCGCTCAGCGGCCCGTCGTTTGCCAAGGAGGTGGCACGCGGCGATCCCACGGCGGTGACTGTGGCATCCGTCGATGGCGAAGTGACGCGCGCCGTGCAACATGCATTCAACGATTCGCGCTTTCGCGTTTATACCAACGATGACGTGATTGGTGTGGAACTCGGCGGCGCGCTGAAGAACATCATCGCCATTGCCGCCGGCATCTGCGACGGTCTCGGCCTCGGCCACAATTCGGTGGCGGCGCTGATCACGCGAGGTCTCGCGGAGGTGGCGCGCCTGGTCGTGGCTTGCGGCGGACGCCTCGATACCATGGCTGGACTCGCCGGCCTCGGCGACCTGGTTCTAACTTGCACGGGTGATCTCTCCCGCAATCGCAGCGTTGGCGTGGAACTGGGCAAAGGCCGCAAACTTCCCGACATCATCTCCGGGATGCACGGCGCCGTCGCCGAAGGAGTTTTCACCACAAAGGCTGCAGTCGGTCTCGCTCGCAAGAAAAACGTCGAGATGCCGATTACCGAACAGATGTTCGCCATCCTCGAACACGGCAAATCGCCGCAGCAGGCGATCGAAGAACTGATGACGCGCGCCACGAAGGCGGAGAGCTAGTCAGCGTGCACGAGTCTGCCCTCACTTCGCGCGCGGATGGGTTTGATCGTAAACGTTCATCACGTGCTTGACCGAAAGCTGCGTGTAGCGCTCGGTCGTCGCCAGCCGCTCGTGCCCCAGCAATTCCTGGATGGCGCGCAGGTCCGCTCCCTCTTCGAGCATGTGCGTACCGAAGGCGTGCCGCAAAGTATGCGGATGAACCTCGGGCGACAGTCCCTTGGCCACCGCGATGCGCTTGACGATGCGGCCCACGCTGCGCGTCGTCAGCCGTCCGCCGCGCTGATTCACCAGCAGCGCGGACATACCTTTCGCCGGCACCGTCTTTTTTAGCGTGGCCAGCAGTTGTTGCCGCCACGGCAGATAGACGGACAGCGCTGCCAGCGCCGAGCCTCCGAAAGGAACGTAGCGTTCCTTCTTCCCTTTGCCGCGAATCAGAATCGCCTCGTTGCTCAGGCTGATGTCATCGAGATTGATGCCGACCAGCTCCGAGTTGCGAATGCCGCAGCCGTAGAGCAGTTCGAACATCAGGCGATCGCGCTCCGGAAACGATGCCACTTCGGGCATCTTGCCGTCGAGCACGGAATTCATTTCCTCTATCGTCGGAACGCGCGGCAGTTTCTTCGGCAGCCGTGGCGTCGAAACCAGTTTGGCCGGATTCTGCTCGACCACTCCTTCTTGCGCCAGCCAGCGATAGAGCGAACGCACCGCGGCCAGCGCGCGTGCCACCGAAGTCTTGCTCAGACCTTTGTCGTAGAGATGCGAGAGGAAGCCGCGAATCGCGATGTGATCGATCGCGCTCCAATCAAGCACCTTCCGATCGAGGCCGCCGATATAGGCGGCAAAGACATCGAGGTCTCCCGTGTAGGCCTTGATCGTGTGCGCCGAGGCATTGCGCTCCCGCAAATGGCGCAGAAAGTCGTCGGTGGCGCGCTCGACAATGGTGCGTGGCTGCTTCATGAATTGGTAATTTGTAATTGGTGATTGGTAATTGAAAACCCAGTTCAAGCCCGAGACGCGGAGCGCCGTTTCCAATTACCAATTACAAATCGCAAATTATAAATTGCCCCTCGCTTTCGCTCGCGGGTGATGCTTTGCATACACGCTCTTCAAGCGGTCGAGCGCTACATGCGTGTAAATCTGCGTCGTCGAAATATCGGAATGGCCGAGGATGGTCTGCACCGTCCGCAGGTCGGCTCCGTTCTCGACCATATGCGTCGCGCAGGAATGGCGCAACATGTGCGGACTGGCGTGACGTCCCGCAGCCAGACTGGCCTTTCCTACTAATTGCCACACTCGCTGGCGCGTCAGGCGATGACCGCTTGTGCCCAGAAATAATAGCGGGGAGCTTTGCTTCGTCTTCGGTGTCTTCGTTCTGGTGATCGCTTCCCTGCCGTTTTTTAGATACTGCTGCAACGCTTGCTGGGCGGGGACTCCGAGCGGGACCATGCGCTCCTTGTCGCCTTTGCCGCGGACCAGGATGTATCCCATTTCGAGCTTCAGGTCTTCGAGACGCGCATCGGCCACTTCGGACACTCGGACTCCTCCTGCGTAGAGCAGTTCGAGCATGGCGCGATTGCGCAGGCTCAGCGCTTGTTTGCGGGCGGTTTCGCGGACTGATGGCTTTTCGCCCGTCTTTGTTTCGTTGGGCTGCTTTTCGCTCAGCATGGCTCCAACTTCGGCTCGGCTTAGCGCTTTCGGCAGCACTTTCCATTGCTTGGGGAGATCGATGTTCAGAGTCGGGTCTTTGTCGATCTTTCCATCGAGCAGCAAATGACGGTACAGATGGCGGATGGCGGAAAGCTTCCTTCCTACCGAGCGACCGTCGAGGGCGTTTGAAAATAATTCCTGGATGTACTCGCGCACATCGTCGCGGCGCGCTGCGCTTAGCTCAGCGTGGCGCTTCTCCAGAAAGTCGGCGAACTGCGCCAGGTCGCTGGAGTAGGCAGCGATGGTCAGCTTCGCCGAACCTCGCTCTACGCGCAGGTAGTCGAGGAACGAGCTCAGCGTTCGGGCGTTCGCATCCGAGGGCATGAGACGAGTATCGAATGCGAGGCAGAACCTGAAAAGTAACGAGCAGGATGCGGGCGGAATTGGCTGGTTTCTTCGACTGCTTCATTTCGGCTGGTTGCGATTTTGTGTTTGGACCCCCTACTGCGGTCTTTTGGAATCAAAGATTTAGGGGGAATTTTTGATGTGGTCTTTGAATCTAAAGGACTTACTCGTAAGGTATTTATTTCTCAAAGACTTAGGCTATTTGATCGATAAGTAACTGACAGATTCTGGAAAGTTGGAAAGATGGTTTCGGCAAGAGATTGGCGAAGGCCTCGCACCGCTCGATCAGGGCAAAACCGTCCCCCACGAGGACGCCTGAGCCGGGAGCCGACGTCGATTGCAAAAGAGGTATCGGATGGGCATAATTCGTTGGGCCATTTTTGGAGACCTAGGCCCGAGACACTAGTGTGCGATCCTCATGGAACAGGTGCCCAAGCGAAAGTTTGAATTCTTGCCTTTGAGCATTAGGCTTGAGACGCTTGGCGGCGTCGCAACGCCCTTGGTCCTTCGCGGGACGCCTCTTCCGGCTAAGCGGTCGGACACCTTCTCGACGGCAGTCGACGAACAGACTAGTGTCGAAGTCGAACTGTTCCTCGGAGAGAGCCCTCTCGTTCGCAACAACGTCAGCGTCGGCAAACTGAAGCTCAAAGGAATCCCGCCCGCTCCTCGGGGCCAGCCTCAGGTCAAGATTGAATTCGATGTCAGCGCAACCTGCGCAGTAAACGTGCGTGCCGGCCTACAAGGCTCCCAGCTGGCAGCCGAGGAGACGTTCGATCCGCCGGAGAATCTGTCTGACAGTTTTATCGCCCAGGCGCTAGCGGCCGCAGCGTCAAGTCGAGCGGCGGACGAGATAGAGCTGGCGCGGTTAGAAGCGACAAGCCGAGCCAAGGATCTCATCGCCCGGGCAGAACAACAACTGAGAGACGGTCCGGACGCGAAGCTGAGCGGGGCTGTCGCAGCTCTGGGCCTGGCACTATCCTCGGGCGATAGCACCGCTATAAGAGGAAAGAGTGACGTGCTGGACAGTCTCCTTTCGGCGCTGCAATTTGGGGCGTTTGACTTTAGCGACATCTTCGGGCAGCCGAGGGCTCGCGTCAGGACGGCACCCCTTAGACCGAATCCGGTCACTCCGCCGGCGACTCCCGAGAGGAAGCTTGCTCCCCAGGCTCGCCAGCAGGCCCTCGGCAAGATATTTGGAGGGACGAGCTTCACGCTCGACACCCAGCTCTGCTTTGTCCTGATGCCATTCGATGCAAAGTTTCAGCCAATCTACGAGGATCACGTCAAGCCGACCGTGGGCCGTTCGGGACTAAGGTGTGAGCGTGCAGATGAAATTCGCGGGCCGAATCTGATTACATGGGATATCTGGGAGCACATTAATCGCGCGCGCCTTCTCGTCGCAGAGCTGACCGACCAAAACTCGAACGTGTTCTACGAGCTTGGTCTCGCCCATGCTCTAAGCAAAGACGTGATCCTGATTACGCAGTCCATGGATTTCGTTCCATTCGACCTGAAGACGATCCGTTGCATCTGCTACGATTTCACGCCGCGCGGTACACGGAAACTTGAGAGGGAACTAGCCGAAACGATAGCTGCTCTGATGAAGTCTGCCTGAAGCGGCCCGATCCAATTTTGCCGAGTAAACACGGCGGCCGGGAAACCCCAATTAGGCCGCATGTTTGTAATCAAACATTCATCGATGTCTGCGTGCTGAAATCCGGCGCGCAGGGAGAATTCCCTGAGACTTCCCTGCTGAGCGTGAAGGATGCCGGGGTCCTTCGACTCCGCAGGAACTTCACTTCGTGAAGTTTCCGCTCCGCCCAGGATGACACTTTCATGAATGGCCCGAAGGCCGGGCCCACGACTGAAGACGTGCCCTTCCCGTCCGTGCCCGGATTGGGCTACCGCTTGTCTATAATCAGAAGCTTACTCTGCAACTCAGGGACACGAATGGCACTCGACGAAAATATCTATGAAATACGGCGCGAGAAGCTGAAGAAGATTGCGGCTCTCGGGCATCCGGCTTATCCGCGGAAGTTTAACTTCAGCCATACCGTGGCGCAGATTCTGGCTGAGTATGGCGGACAGACTACCGAGGAATTGGAAGCTCCGCGGGTGACGGTGCGGGTCGCGGGTCGCATCATGGCGATCCGGTTGATGGGGAAGGCTGGGTTTGCGCATTTGCAGCAGGATGGGCAGCGGCTGCAGATCTATGTCAAAAAAGATGCGGTCGGCGACGCGGGCTTTGAGCTTTGGAAGCTGCTCGATCTGGGCGATCACATCGGAGTGCGCGGATATCTGTTTCGCACGCGCACGCAGGAGTTGAGCGTTCACGTCGAGGAGATCACGTTTCTAAGTAAGGACCTGCTGCCGTTGCCGATTGGGAAGGCATTGGGCTCGAACGTTTGGACTGTCGACGATCAACCTCGCAGGTGGAATGAACTTGCCGATGTGGAACTGCGCTACCGGCAACGGTATATCGATCTGATCGTGAATCCCGAGGTGCGGGAAGTGTTTTTGAAGCGCAGCAAACTGGTGCAATCGTTGCGGCGGTATTTCGACTCCCAGGGGTTCATGGAAGTTGAGACTCCGATGATGCATCCGATTGCGGGCGGGGCGGTGGCTCGTCCGTTTAAGACGCATCACAACACTTTGGATATGGATTTGTTTTTGCGGATCGCTCCGGAGCTGTATTTGAAGCGGCTGACGGTGGGCGGATTCGATCGCGTATATGAGATCAATCGCAACTTCCGCAATGAGGGACTGGGATGGAGATGGAATCCTGAGTTCACCATGCTCGAAGCGTATCAGGCGTACACCGATTACCTCGGCATTCTCGATACGACGCAGGGGTCGATTGAGCAGGCGGTGAAAGATGTTACCGGCGGGATGAAGACGAAGTGGGGCGAGCACGAGATTGACTGGTCGCACGCGAACTGGCGGCGCATGACTATGCGGGAGGCGATCTCCAGGTTCTGGCCGGAGAAGGCGGGAGCGAAGCCTGGGGTCAGCGATTTTGCTTCGCACGATTCGGTGCGGGAGCTGGTGGAGCGCGTGCGTTCGGCGGGCGTCAAACTGGCTTACGACTCGGCGGAACCGGTGGGCAAGACGATTGCCGCTCTGTTTGAAGCGGTGGCGGAAGAACACTTGATGCAGCCTACGATTATTTATGAATTTCCTACCGCAGTGTCGCCTTTGTCGAAACAGAAGCCGGACGAGCCGGACTGGACAGAGCGCTTTGAAATTTTTGCGGGAAAGATGGAGATTGCCAACGGGTTCAGCGAACTGAACGATCCGGAGGATCAGCGGGCGCGATTTGAGGCGCAACTGAAAGAACGTGAACGCGGCGACGAAGAAGCTCACCAGATGGATGAGAATTACATAAATGCGCTGTCGTATGGCATGCCTCCGGCGGGCGGGGTGGGGTTGGGCGTGGACCGGCTGGCGATGCTGTTTACCGACTCGCATACGATTCGCGATGTGATTCTGTTTCCGTTGCTGAGGCCGGAACGGCAATCAACCGCGGAGGGCGCCGAAGGCGCGGAGAAAAACTAGGGGCGCTTTGGAGTACCTAAACAATCACTTGAAGGTTTCCTGCGGTCCCATCATGCTGACAGTAGTTTGAGCTTGGTCGGGCAGCGCTGCCGTAGCGCCACTTCGGACGTTGGGTCGGCAGCGCTTTGCTTTTCCGCACACTGGTTACGGGTGGCCGGGCGGGGACGCCCGGCGCTCCATCGAAAACCTAAGGTCTCTGCATCTCCGATTTTGAGAACCTTCGCGGACAGGAGTGTCCGCGCCACACGGGTTAGTTGGCTGCGCTTGTGGACTTCTTTGCTGGCTTCGCTGCGGCTTTTTCGGGGCCGAAATTCCTGGTCAGATAATTCAGAATGGCGTTGCGGTCGGTATCGGGGATGGCGGCGCCCAAGGCTTCCATTTTTTCTAGTTCTTCGGACCACTGCTCGCGGGTCAGATGCTGCTCGGTGATGCGGCCGGCATTGTGACACTGCGTGCAGGCGGCTTTGATCTTCGCCTGCATGGGTCCGGGCGTTAGCGGCTTGCCGGGAGCGCTCGGCGCTTGCGCGCCTGCCAGAAGGCTTGACGCCAGCAGAAGGATTACTGGATAGGTTCGGTGGAACATGGGAAAATCTCAGTTCTCAGTTCTCAGTTCTCAGTTCTCAGTTCTCAGTTCTCAGTTCTCAGTTCTCAGTTCTCAGTTCTCAGTTCTCAGAGTTGGATGGGTGCTGGATGGCGGACGTTGCTATTTTTCTGCTTTGTCCTTTCTGGGCTCCGCCAAAAACGCCGCGGCCACCCTCCAGGTGGCCGCGGCTCCTTTGGTGTACAGTTGCTCGGCCTCGATCCCCCGATCACGGCCGATATCGCTTCCAGGACGCGCCGCCGTGGGGCATAAACGGCACGTTTTAAGTAAGTATAGTATATCGATAGACATTCTATAGATCAAGAGAAATCTTTTCCTCCCCTAAACGGCGGGCGGGGACGCCCGCCGGGACGGCGCCGCTACGTCGGCTTGCCTAGCGCTGGTCCAGCATTCGGATGGTTTCCAGGATCGTATTTCCTACTATTTCAAGGCTTTGGGGGCTTAGCTTGTCCATGGTGTCTTGCGCGGTGTGGTGGAAGACGTCGTTATATCCGTAGGGCATATCAATGACATCGGCGCAGGGGACGCCACGTTTCACGAAGGGGAGGTGATCGTCTTCGATGGCGGTTTGCAGGGCATAGAAATGGGACTGGTAGCCTCCGCGCTCGGCCGCGGAGTAGATGAGGTCGAGCAGCCAGGGAGTGGAGTTGGTATCGCGCAAGACGGCAAGATCGGTGGGGGCGATCATGTCCATAACCATGAGCGCTTTGATTTTTTTCAGAGTGCCATCTTTCTCCCACGTTTCGGCTAGATGGCGAGTGCCGTAGAGGCTGTCGGTGTCGGACCAGGTCTTCACGGCTTCTTCGCCGTCGGTCCAGACTAGCCAGACGCTGTAGCCGTCGCGCTTTTTATCGTGTGACGCGGCGCGCAGCTGGTTGGCGAATTCCAGCAGGATGGCGGTGGAAGAGCCGCCGTCGTTGGCGCCTACGTATCCGATATTGCGCAGCGGGTAGTTGGTGTCGTAGTGGCCCATGATGACGATGATGCCATCTTTGGTGCCGGGAAATTTGGCGACGATGTTACGGACGGGAAACTTCCCTTCGACCGTGTCGGCGGTGAAAGCGTCGTCTTCTACTTGATCCCCTTTCAGGTGATCGAGTATGTAGCGCTCCAGTTTCTTGTGATTCTCGCTGCCCATGTAGCGGGGGCCGAAGGCGGTCACTTCGCGGGTGTATTCGAAGGCGCGCTTGGCGTCGATGTGCGGGAGCGGGGCGTTGTCGGCGGCGGCGGGGACGGCTGGCACAGCATCGGGAACTGGGCTTGCCGCCGGTGCTGACTCGGATTTTGCGGTCGCGTTCGTCGTCGCGTCCGGACCTTTGGTGCAGGCTGCGGTGCTGGCCAACGCTACCGTTAGGGGTAAGAAAAGGCAAAATCTTAACCACAGGGGAACACAGGGGAGGGCTCGGCGGCTTCTTATTTTGTTGGCGGAAGTTCTCATGCTTTTCTCTGCGATCCTCTGTGTTCTGTCGTCAGGATTTTTTCTCGGCGCGTTTTTTGCGATGGCTGGGATGCACCAGCCAGGCGATGCTGGTGCTCAGAATATACAGGGCTACCATGGGGGCGGCGAAGATGCACATGTTCAGGATATCGGGCGTGGGCGTGATGATGGCGGCAACCACAAAGATGCCGAGGATGGCATAACGGATGTTGCGCCACATCCAGCCGGCGCTGACGATGCCCATGAGCGCCAGAAAAAATACCACGATGGGCATTTCGAAAATTATGCCCATGCCTGCAATCAGGGTCAGGAACAGAGAACTGTATTCACTGAGCGTGATCATGGGCTGAAAGTCTTTGCCGTAGCCGATCAGGAACACCAGCGCCTGCGGGAGGACGATTTTGTAGCCGAAATATCCTCCGGCAAGGAACAGGCCGATGGTCGAGACCATGAAGGGCAGGACGTAGCGTTTTTCGTGGCGATAGAGACCGGGCGAAATAAAGCACCAGAGCTGGTAGAGCACGAAGGGCGAGGCCACGAACAAGCCGGCCATCATGCCGACTTTCAGATAGAGATTGAAGGGCTCGGTGGGATTAACGTAGACCAGCTTGGCCGAAAGATTGTTGCGCGCCAGGGCGTCCATGATGGGACGCTGCATGATTCCGTAGATATGCCCGGCGTATCCCCAGCAGGCGAAGAAGCCGATGACGACGGCAATGATGGAATAGACGATGCGCTTGCGCAGTTCCTCGAGATGATCGAGGAAACCCATGGCAGGGAGTTGATCCTTATCGCTGTCGCGGGCGGATTCGTTCAGGGGTGAGGAGGCGGACAGCTCAGGCATCGGGCGCCACCTTCGCGGCGGGAACTTCAACGTTTGGAGCGGGAGACGGGGCTAGCCCCGTCTCTACAGCAACGGCGTTTCCGTCGGCCTGGGTTTCTGCGGCTTCGCGCTTTTCGGCGGTGGGCGGATTAAAGATGCGATTGGCTAGCGATCCGAGCGGGGCTTGGAGGGGCGGCAGGATCTGCTGCGTGGGGCGGGCTGCGCCCGGCTTTCCACTTAGATCTTTTCCGCTCAAATCCATCGAATTGACTTCGGACTCGATCTGCGAGCGAAATTCGTTGGAGGCGCGGCGGAACTCATTCAACATGCGCGCGATCTGGCGGGCGATCTCCGGCATTTTCTTGGGGCCGAACAGGATCAGCACCAGAAGAAACAGGAAGATCATCTCGCCGGGATAGCCGAACATAGACCTATCATAATGCGGGACGTGGGAAACGGGAAATTCGGGAGGATGCAATGGTTACGGATTGCAAAAGTGAACGTGCACAGCCTTTTTGACGTCACGCCGAATCCCATGTCGCAGACGTTCGTGCAATCCCACCCCTGCGCACAGAACGCGCAGGGGTGGGGCACCCGTCATTCGTTGAAGGGGCTAAACAACCCTTCCGCAGACATCGGCACTACCGGAAGGTGTAGCCGATGGAGCCGCCCACGCGTGTGGCATAGGAGCCGGCAAAGTTTGTGTCGTTGTTGATGAGGTAGACGCGCGCTTCGGGACGAATGAAGAATCCCTTGGTCAGATACAACTTGAGGCCGGCGCCAAAGTCTCCGTCGAAGTGCGTGCTGCTGGCGACTTCGGAGCTACCGCCGGTGATACCGCAACTGGAGCATTCATACAAATGTGTGCTCATCGCGCCGACACCTGCGACCAGTTCAAGGTAAACATGGGAAGCTAGCTTGGGCGCGTAAACGGCGTTGAAGTTGTAAAAGACTGGCCGATAGTTGACGCCCAGCTCATTAAAGTAATTGCCGGCGCCCTGGGATCCTCTCCAGTTGACATCGGCGCCGACGCCGAGATTGTGCCAGAAAAGCACGTCGCCGCTAACGCCGGGATAGGCGCCGCCGGTGAGCGACTGGTTGATCTCACAGTTGCCGCTGCACGAGTTAGCGCCCGGAGCTAACGTGGTGCTGACACCGAATGCGATGTCGATTTTCTGGGCCTGCGCAAAATTCGAGAACGCTGCCAACGCGGCACAGGCAAACGTAAACAGGATGGCAATACGCACTGTTTTTTTCAAAGAGTCCTCCATGGGATATTGGTTTAACACGTTGGATGCAGATTCCTCGCACTACGCTGCCGAATGAAGTGGATTTTACAAGAATTTACGGTCCCGGAAGTGCATGAACTGTTGGGAGTTAGGTTACTTTTTAGATGACCGGGCACGACCGGTTCGCTGAGGAATACAGGTTGGTACGGTATCGAACCGACGCTGCTCCGAGAGCGAGACGCCCTTCGGCAAGCTCAGGGCAGGTTCTCGGGATGGCCGGCAAGATGCCGGCGCTACGGTCATGGTTTTAGTAGGCGAGCAGGATGCGGAGGTCGCGCAGATTGTTTCCGGTGGGACCGGTGACGACCGCGTCGCCTAAGGCGTCGAAAAGAGGATAGGCGTTAAAAGTGGAGAGCGCTTTCTGGACGGATCCCAGCGCACTTACGCGGCCGGCACGAGCGACCGTGGCGCCATCGACTATGGCTCCGGCGGCGGGGCTGTTGCCGTCGATCCCGTCGGTGCCGGCGCTTAGGACGGTGATGTTCTGCCCTGCGATTTCTTCTGCACAGGCCAGGGCGAACTGCTGGTTGCGTCCGCCGGTGCCACCGTTGCGTACGGTCACGGTTACCTCGCCGCCTGAGATCAGGCAAACACGCGAGACTTTACTTCGTAGATCGCGTAGCCGGCCGAGCAAGTACGCGGCGGCTTTGTCGTAGGGCCAGTCGTCGCAGGAGTTATCGACTTCGACTGCGAAACCGGCTCGGGTGGCGGCGGAGGCGGCTTCGTCGAGGGCTACTTTGTTCGAGAGCACGGTCCACCAGCGGGCGCGAACGAAGGCGGGGTCGTCCGATTTGGGCGTCTCGTCGAGCGCATGCTGGCGGAAGAGATCGGCTACGGAATTGGGGAACTGATCGATGAGATTGTATTTGGCGGCAATGCGCTCGCAATCCTGGATGGAGGTGGAATCGGGCATGGTGGGGCCGGAGGCGAGCGCGTCGGGCGTAGCGTCGGGTACGTCGGAGACGAGAATTGAAACTTGCTGGGCGGGATAGGCGGCTTGGGCGAGGCGTCCACCCTTGACGGCGGAGAGATGTTTGCGGATGGCGTTGATCTCGGCGATGGGCGCGCCGGAGTGAACGAGCGCGCGATAGGTGGCGGCTAGGTCGGACAGCGAAATTTCATCGTCTACCGGTTTCTCTACTATGGAGGAACCGCCGCCGGAGAGCATGAAGATGACGAGTGAATTGGCATCGAGCGCGGTGAGCGACTTTAAAATGGCGTCGGCGGCCTGGATGGATTCGGCGGTCGGGGTGGGATGTCCTCCATGAAAATAACGGAAGCCGCGGACCTGACTTTCGGGTTCGACGGACGAGGCGACGATGCCTTGTAAGCTGCTGCCAACTTGGGTTACGAGAGCGGCGGCCATGGTGTGAGCGGCCTTGCCGATGGAAACGACGAAGACGCGCTGATAGGAATCGAGATCGTGCAGGTCATCGCCGATGCGCAGGGCACGGCGCTCGCAGTGCACGTTGCGGGCGAAAGCGGCTTCGATGGAGGCGTTGTTAAGCGCGGAGATGAAAATCTCGCGGGCCGTCTCGCGCATCTTGCGGAAGTTCTGCTGACGGTCGGGGGAGAGCTCCGGCATGGGAGAGATTATAAGGGGATTGAATCATTGAGACATTTAGACATCGAATCATTGAGTCATCTGGAATCAATGATTCAACGTCTCAATGAATCAATGACTCAATGATTTGAGGTGTTACACTCGCTTCGCATGCGCACGGACCTTCTGCCGCTTTGCGATCAGCACTTCCGCACCATGGAGCCGGTGCTGGCTCCTTACAACGCCGACTATTGCATTGAGTTCTTTCGCTGCACCGAGAAGTTTTGCCGCCGCTGCTTCGGCGAGCGCACCGGGTATGCCACACCGAAGCGTGAAGACGCGCCCGTCATCTCACCTAATCAGCCCATCTGCGACCGGCACGGACGGCCCATGTTTATCATTAGTTTCAGCCGCCAGCACAATCACGTTACTTACGCCTGCGCGGAACCTGATTGCAGCGAGCGGGTGGTAAGAACGTAAGGCGGGCGTGGCGCGAGCAAAACCCTGCCGAGCTTTGCTCGGCTGGACCCTTCGACTCCGCTCCGGGCAGGCTCGCGAGGGCGCCCGTCCCTACACGATCAGTTCACTCTCCCGCCAGCCACGCGTATTGCGCTGCCGTCAGCGGGACTACGCTTAATCTTCCCTGCTTCACCAGCGGAGACTCGGCGAATGATGCCCGGGTTTTGATTTCCGCCAGCGTCTTAGGCTTCGCGATCGGCTGGCCAACTTTAATCTTCACTTGCGGAGTCTTGGGATCGCTTGCATCCACCGAAACTACGGACGCCGTGCCTACTGCGCTCTTCTCGTCTCCGGTGTGGTAGATCACCAGGCGCTCTCCGGGCTTCATTTCGCGCAGGTGCTTCACTGCGGCTGGGTTGGTAACGCCATCCCAAATCGTCGTCTTCTCACGCTCGAGATCGGCGAAGGAATAGACCGTGGGCTCGGTTTTCAGAAGGTAGTCCATGGGTGGGTATTGTAAACAGAAAGCATATTGCCCGCGAACGAAAAAACGACGGCGGGACTGCTGGCGCTTGTTTTCGTGACTAAATTTCTGCGACCAACTACCATGTCGGCTCAGTGATGAACACCGGCAGCCAGCGATCGGAGGAGAAGCGTGTGCCTTCTCGTTTTCATTGGCTTCGCTGGCTTGGCGTCGGCTTCGCCTGGTTGTCGCTTGCTGGCATGACGCTGTGGGCGGCAGCCGCCTTGTACTTCGATCTTTCGTTTCCGCCCCCGTTCTCGCGCCTGCCTCTGTTGACTCCGGCCCTTTACCTGGCACTGATCGCGGCCATGGTGTACCGGGCGAAGACGCATCTGCTCAAGATGTCGGTCTGCCTGAGCGGATTTCTGATCGTCTTAGGCTGTTGGCTATCGCTCAGGCCCTCCAACAATCGCCCCTGGCAAGCGGACGTTTCGCAAACACCCTGGGCGGAAATTAGTGGCGACCGGGTCACTATCCACAATTTTCGCAATTGTTACTATCGGCAGGAAAAGGATTTTACCTGCGAGTGGCTGACCAAAACTGTTTTCCTGTCGCAGATTCGCGGCATCGACCTGTTCGTGGATTACTGGGGCTCACCGTGGATCGCGCATCCGATCGTCAGCTTCCAGTTCGGCGCGGACGATTACGTGGCCGCATCGATTGAGGCGCGTTATCAAATCGGTCAGAGCTACTCGCCGATTCGATCTTTCTTTCGTCAATTCACCATTATTTATGTGCTGGCGAATGAACGCGATCTTATTCGGCTCCGCACCAACTATCGCTCGGGTGAAGTGGTTTACCTGTATCACATGGTTGCCAGCCCGGAATGGTCGCGGCTGCTGTTTCTCCAGTACCTGCAACAGGCGAATCTCCTACGCGACCATCCGCGGTGGTTCAACGCGGTCACCGACAATTGCACCACCAACATTTTCGCGCAAATGGCGGCGACCGGGCGTATGCCGGCGGGGACATCGCGATATGCCTGGTGGGTTCTTTTGAATGGCCGCGCTCCCGAGAATCTTTATCGGGGCGGAAACTTTGCCGGCAATCTGCCTTTCGCCGAACTGAAGCGGCAGGCGTGTATTAATCCTGTCGCTGTCACACTCGATGACGCGGCTGATTTTTCGCGGCGCATTCGGCTGCATCGCGCTGGGTTCGAGTTTTTAGCGCCCAGGGACGGGCCGCACAGCCCCTGAAGGGGCGCCGCACGCTCAAGAACGTACGGCATCGCTGAAGCGATGCCCTGATACAAAACTCTTTGTTACCGGCGACACTTCCCTTCTGCGCTGGTTTCGCCAACAATAGAAGCTTCTTGTGACGGAAGCCTCCATTCACGCGGGCCGGGTTAGCAAGGCGACTCTCATGGCCACGGCTCCCATGCCGACTACCAGCATGGCCAAGGCCATCGAGCGCTATTTCAACCTGGCGCTGTATCTGCTCGTGCTCAGTGGATTCGGGGCACTGGCTTCGACCGGAGGACTCGACCTGCCGGCGGTGGCGCTGGTGGGGATGGCATTGGTGTTCCGCGGATATCAACTTTTGACGCGGCGCGAGTTTGCCATCCCGGAACGCTGGACCACTTTACTGACGCTGATCTACGTTTTCGTCTATCTTGGCGACTACTTTTTTCTGTCGCGCAGTTTTCTGGGAGCGACCATTCACTTGGTGCTGTTTGCCATGGTCGTCCGGCTATTCTCGCTGCAAAAAGCGCGCGACCATTACATGCTGGCCGCACTTTCGTTTGGCATGGTGCTGGCCGCCGCCGTGCTTACCGTAGGCAGCGTGTTTCTGCTTTCTTTTGCGGGCTTCCTGCTGGTTGCCGTCATCACTTTTGTGTTGATGGAGATGCGGCACTCGGTTGTCTCCGAATCTACGCATGCTCTGGACCCGCGCGGCGTTGCAGGCGGAGACGGGGCAAGCCCCGTCTCTACAGGCGTCACTCCCACTCAGCGCATGGCTTACGCGCTGCTGGCCATCGCTCCGGCGCTGATGCTGATGATCCTGGGCGGCAGCTTTCTGATTTTTTTCCTTCTTCCCCGCGTTTCGTCACGCTACCTGAGCGCCTTCACTCCGACCAGCGACGTTTCCACGGGCTTCACCGATCGCGTGCAACTGGGACGCATCGGGCAGATTCAGCAATCGAATGCGGCCGTAATGCACATCGAGATCGAGAACGATCTGGCAGGCGCTTACGACTTGAAGTGGCGTGGAGTTGCACTCAGCTCTTTCAACGGCAGAGAGTGGACGAATTCGTACGATCAAACCCAGCTGCGGCCGTCGGGCGATGGAAGCTATCGACTGGCAGCGTTTCGCGAGCCGCGTGGGACCGCGGATCGATCGATTCGTTACCGCGTGCTGATGGAGCCGCTCGGAACCAACGTATTTTTTCTGGCGGAGCGGCCGCAGCGGCTGATGGGGAATTTCCGGCAAGTGAGTATGGACTCCGGCGGCGCGGTGTACGACCTCGATGCCGATCATCCCATCAATCGATATGAAGCCGAATCGCGGTTGGCGGCAATCGACAGCGACGAACTTCGAGTCGCGCCGAACACCGTGCCCAGCGGCATGGGCGAGTACTTGAAACTGCCGCCGCTCGATATTCGGATTTCGAAGCTGGCGGAAAAAATCGCCGCTTCGGCTCCCAGCAATTATGACAAGGCCGTCGCCCTGGAGCAGTATCTATCGACGCACTTCGGATACACGCTGGAACTGCCTCGCAGTCTGCCGCAGGATCCGCTGGCTGATTTTTTGTTTGAGAGGAAGCGGGGACACTGCGAATATTTTGCCAGTTCGATGGCGGTGATGCTGCGCTCGCTGAGCGTTCCCTCGCGAATCGTGACCGGGTTTCGCGGGGGAGAATTCAACGACCTCACCGGCCAGTATGTGGTGCGGGCGAGTGACGCGCATTCGTGGGTGGAGGCTTATTTTCCCGGCTCGGGTTGGGTGAGCTTCGATCCGACTCCGGCGGCGAGTGTGCCGACGCGGACGGGATGGTCGCGAATGCAGCTCTATGTGGATGCGGCCGCGTCTTTCTGGCGGGAATGGGTTATCAACTACGATTCCAGCCATCAACGCACGTTGGGGAAGGACGCGGCGAACAATACCCGGCATTTTCTGGAAGAAGCGCGGCGCTGGATTGTGCAACAGCATCGCGCCATGCTGCGGTCGGCACGGCGTGCGCACGGGCGTTTCACCAAGTTTCCGGTGCGATGGTTGGGCGGGTTTGCCGGGTTGGTGGCGGGGTTGCTCACCCTGGTGAATCTGCGGCGCCTGGTGGGCGAAATGCGGGCGCGCAGTCTGCGGGCGCATCCGGAGCGTGCGCCGCGCGAATCGGCCGCGCTTTGGTATGAGCGGATGGTGAGCCGCATAGCTGGGCTGGGCTGGCGCAAGTCTCCGTCACAAACGCCGCTGGATTTTGTGGCGGCCATACAGGAAGCAGCGCTGCAAAAGAAGGTTGACAGATTCACGCGCGCGTACGAGTCGGCGCGCTTTGGCGAGTCGGTCGACGACGCGCAAAGCTTGCCGGGGCTGTTTCGGGAGATCACTGCCGAGGATGCGGCAGATTCCGAGAAGGCTGCGAGCGGTACCGCCGTGGGCTAAACGGATTGCTGAGAAGCTTGGGCCGAAGGCAGCAGCCCCTCAGCGGCTAAAGCCGCGTTCAAAACAAACCGCCTATCGCAGCGGTAAACCGCTGCGCCACCCAAAAGCAAGAACGAAGTCAGATTTTCGGCAATCTGTAAAGGCCCGCGCCCCTGCCTAGAAGCGGTGCATGACGCCTACACCTACGTAGTAGTTGTGCTGACGGCCGTTATTGGTTGTAACATTCAGGTCGGGATCTCCGGAGTAGAAATCACGCGCTTCGAAGCGCGCTCCCCAGACATGCCAAAACCATACATCCAGTCCAGCCCCGAACTGGACTACGCCGGTATTGCTGCCACTGCCGGGGTTCGGCTCCTCGAAAAGCGTTACCGGGGCCACCCGGAAACGGCCATAACCGCCGCCTACGCTGACCCACGGCGTAACGGAGTCGCCGGAAAAGATGTTCACCCGCAGCGACGGCGTCACGAACAGCATTCCGATGTCCTTGGGGTTGGTGCCGAGGTTGTAGTTCACGTTCATCCTGGGAATGAGCGCTACCGGCAATTCCCCATAGAGTCCGAAGACTTTATAGGTCTTGAGCAGGCGGCCGTAATTGAAGGCGAAGCTCGGCGGGTTTGCGAAATGAACCGGTAAGCCCGTACTCGGCACCGTCTCGGTGCTAACGAAGGTTCGGCCCGCCGTGACCGAAAGCTGATTTATCTGGGCCGTGGCGCTGGCAACGAAAACCAGAACCGGCGCGGCTAGAACTGCGAGACGTTTAGCCAACATCTCTCCTCCGGAGTATTGAGGGATGTAGTTTTTATTTCCCTAAGATTAGCACGCGCTGCCCGAATTCGGTTCAAGACCGACCGAAACTTAGGTACCTTCGTGGTGCCCGGGTTAAGGCGTCCGGCGGGGTATTGCTCTAATTTGAAGTTTTCGTTACCAATGGAATGTGGATACCGCTCAGATTCAGATACGCCGCTTAACACCCGCCGACGCCGCCTTATTTCGCAACATACGACTGGAAGCGCTTCGACTCAATCCGGAAGCATTTGGCAGCACGTTCGAAGCTGAAAATGCGCGGCCCCTGGCTTCTTTGTCGGAACGGATTGGCGGCTCGCAGGTTTATGGTGCTTTCCAGGGCTCGGAACTGGTCGGCATCGCAACCTTGTTGACCGGGCAAGGACAAAAGGAAGCTCATAAGGGCCGACTGGTGGGCATGTACGTTCGGGCTGGATCGAGAAAGGCCGGCGTTGGGCAGCGGCTGGTCGAGACGATCATCGAAGTTGCGCGCCAGTCCGTCGAATTGATCCAACTGTCAGTGGTCCGCGAAAACGAAGCAGCGCGGCGGCTCTATGAGCGACTGGGGTTCGTGGAGTGGGGACTTGAAAAGAACGCGCTCAAGCAGGATGGGCGCTACTATGACGAGATTCATATGGCTAAGGATCTCACGTCGGAATGAAGGGGGATAGCGGGCTAGGCTAAACCTTCAACCACTAAGGTCATGAAGGTACACGAAGTAGAACCGCTGAGGCCAGAGCATTGCAGGATGCTAGAATTAATCAAAGCGTTTCCTGCTGATTATTTCTGATCTGCCTGTAAAGATGCCCGTAAAGAAAATCATATCCGCGACATCGGGGCCGAGTGCGCCGACCAAGGTTGGCTTTGTGAGCCTCGGCTGCCCTAAAAACCTCGTCGATAGCGAGGTGATGATGGGCATGTTGACGCAGGCTGGAGCCGCGCTGACTCCTGATGCGGAAGACGCCGACGTCATCGTGGTGAATACCTGCTCGTTCATCGGCAGCGCACAACAGGAATCGATCGATACCATCCTCGAAATGGCCGGCCACAAGACTGGGGGCAAGGCGAAGCGGCTGGTGGTTGCCGGGTGCCTGGTCGAGCGGTTTCACGATGAGATTCGCAAGAATATTCCGGAAGTGGATGCGGTCGTCGGTACCGGCGAGTTGGAGAAGATTCTGGCCGCCGCCGGAGTGGCGGAAGCGCCGCGCACGCCGTCGCCGTTCAATATTCTGACGTCGAATCTCTCAACCTCGAGGCCGGAGGGCGATCATCGGCGCGGACAGGGGCGCTTCGCACGCGACTCCTGGGACGGCGCTGTCGCCGACCTGCCGAATTACCTTTACGACGAGCACACGCCGCGAGTGCTGACCACTCCGCGGTCTTCGGCTTATATCAAGATTGCCGAGGGCTGCGATCATCCCTGCAGTTTCTGCATTATTCCGCAGCTTCGGGGACAGTTTCGCTCGCGGCGGTTTGAATCGGTGATCGCCGAGGCGGCGCGGCTGTCACAATCGGGGGTGCGCGAGATCACGCTGATCGGACAAGATACTACCTGCTACGGCGAAGACCTTGGACTGAAAGAAGGCCTCGCGCTGCTGCTGGAAAAACTTGCGGGCATTGACGGGCTGCAGTGGATTCGCTTCCTCTATGCGTATCCGAACAAGATCACGGGGAGGCTGCTGGCGACGATCGCGGCGCACGAAAATATTTGTTCGTACATTGATGTGCCGCTGCAGCACGCCTCGGCGACCGTTCTGAAGCGCATGAAACGCGGCGCCGGGAGCGATATTTTTCTGCGGTCCATCGAAAAGATGCGGCGCGTGATTCCCGGCGTTACATTGCGGACTTCGTTCATCGTCGGCTTTCCCGGCGAGACTGAAAAAGAGTTCGACGAGCTTTGCACCTTTGTGAAAGAGGCGGGCTTCGATTGGATGGGCGCATTCGGCTATTCGGACCAGGAAGGCGCGGGCGCCTTTGAACATGAGAAGAAACTTTCCGCGCGCGAGATCGAGAGCCGGCGCAAGGCGCTGATGTTGATCCAAAAGAAGATCAGCCGAGCGAAGAAAAAGTCGCTGGTGGGACGCGAATTCGATTTGCTGCTCGAAGGCGCTTCCAGCGAATCTGACCTGCTGCTCGAAGGACGCACTGCCATGCATGCGCCGGAGATCGATGGCAAAGTCTTCGTGAACGACTATCCTGAGGGAAGCGAGCTTCGGGAGGGAGAGTTTCACCGGTGCCGCATCACGGCGGCGCACGATTATGATTTAGTGGCGGAGATTGTTTAAGCCGAGTCTGTGCTGGTTCGGGTTCGGAATAGCGCACAAGCGACCTTTTTCATGGAGTTGTCATCCCGAGCCAAGCGAGCGATCTGCAGCTCGCCGCAAAATGCAGATCCCTCGCTTCGCTCGGGATGACAAGATCTTGGAATTGGAATTGGAGTTGAAGACTGCGCTTTCGCCATGCATTAGACGTTAGAGGAAGCCGCTCGATCCCTTATGCCGCGCAAACGCTCTATCAAACTCCGCTGCCCGATCTGCAAGAAGCCGGCGCAGGCCACGGATGCGGATTTTCCTTTTTGCAGCGAGCGCTGCCGATTGATTGATCTTGGCAAATGGGCTAGCGGCGGGTACGTGATTTCGTCGCCGGTGGCCGATGCCGACGAAGCGGTGCGGCAAGACAGTCTCGACGACGAGGACGGAGACTGATGAATTCTCCCAATGCCGCTGCCCCTCCTGGGCGGCAAGATGCCCCGGTTTGGGCGACAGTAGTCGCAACTTTCTTCGGCGCGGGACGTATCAAACCGGGGCCTGGCACCTGGGGATCGCTGGCTGCGGTTATTTTGTGGGCGTGCGCGTGTCTTCAGATTCCAGTCGCGAGCCATACTTGGGCTGCTATGGTTGCGGCCGCAGTTGTTACGCTGATTGGAATTCCTGCCGCCACGCGGGCCGCTCGCGCATCCGGCTCGAAAGATCCACAATTCATCGTCATTGACGAAGTTGCCGGACAACTGGTTGCGCTCATCGGCGTTCCGCTCGGTTGGAAAACCTTTCTTGCGGGCTTTATACTTTTTCGTGTCTTCGATATCTGGAAACCGTTTCCGATTCGGCAACTGGAGCGGCTGCCCGAAGGCACGGGCATTGTGGTGGATGATCTGGGAGCGGGGCTTTACGCGCTCGCCATCATGCATCTCTTGTTACACTTTGGTCTTCTAATGAAGTAACCCCGGAAACAAATTCATGAGCATTTCCGACCGCTTGCTGGGAAAAAAGAATGTCAACGGCAAGCCGCATATCGACGCGGTTGCGCCCACCTGCGCCTTGCCCGGAGGCGAGGTTCGTATCATCGGAAAGGGCTTGCGTCCTGCAGAGTTGCGCCGGCCGAGCGTACGCTTTGGCGACCTTGAGGGCTCGGTCTTAATCAGTTCGGACGAATTCGTGGTGGCGCGTGTGCCCGAGGGAGCGGCGTCGGGGCCCGTTGTCGTCGGCACCAACGGACACGTCAGTAATCCGCATTCGATTAAGGTCGCGGTTCCCGTGGCCGACAATCTACATCCAGTTACCAATCCCGCGCTGGATCACGAGGGCAACATTTTTGTGACGTTCTCCGGATCGCGGGGACAGAAAACTCCAGTGTCGATCTTCAAGATCGACACCAATTACGACATGAAACCGTTTCTCAGCGACCTGATGAACGCCACCGCGATTGCGTTTGACCGCGAAGGGCAGATGTACGTTTCGTCGCGGCATGACGAGGCCGTGTACAAAGTGGCGCCGAACGGAACCATGTCCACTTACGCCGAAGGCATGGGAGTTGCGACCGGGATCGCCTTCGATCGCGAGGAGAATCTTTACGTGGGCGATCGCAGCGGAACGATTTTCAAAATCGCGCGCGATCAGCAGATTTTTGTGTTCGCGACACTGGAGCCGAGCGTTTCCGCCTATCACATCGCTTTCGGCCCGCAGGGGGATATGTTCGTCACCGGACCCAGCACGTCCAGCTTCGATTGCGTGTACAAAGTCGACCCGCACGGAACGGTGTCGGTTTTCTACCGCGGGCTGGGGCGTCCGCAGGGGCTGGCGCTGGATGTCGATGGCAATCTCTATGTGGCCGCGTCTCTGGCGGGAAAACGCGGCATTGTGAAGATCACTCCGCAAGGCCACGCCAGCGTTGAAGTTTCCGGCCAGGGCTTGGTCGGATTGGCGTTCGCGCCGGGCAAGTCCGCGATTCTCGCGACTAACAGCGCCGTCCACCATCTTTCCTGGAATATTCAGGGACGACCGCTGCTTCCGGAGTGATGGGATTTTGTAAATTGGTAATCGGGTAATTTTGTAATTTGAAAACCCTAGTTCGCCTCGGTGAAAGTTTCCTTTACAAAATCACCAAATGTGTTTTAGTCGCTGACAAACTTGACCGCTGCCGCAGAAAGATACGCGAACTGCGTTTCTTCGTGCCGGCTCAGCTCTTCAATCCAGCGTTGAATCCCCTGTTCCGCGAGCGGGGATAAGGGGTAAAACTCAAATCCAGATTTGGCATTCGTACTGTGGCGGACGGTTGCCAGCATCTCCACGGGAGAGCCCTGCAACAGCAATTCGATGACAACCGTTTCTCCGACACACGGAGCGCCACAGACGAGGGCTGACATTCCACTCGTGCTTACATCTAGAGTTATCGCTTGCGTGGTAACCGGCCCGAAGCGCAAGAAACGCTGCAGCTTGAATATGACGCTGGCCACATAACGTGGTTCGCGGCGCGCGATTTTAACGTTGCGGGAACGTGCTAATGCTTCCACGCAGTCGACAAATAAATTGGTTGTCTTCAAGGGATCGCTCCTTCGGTGATTTGCCAAGGTGCAACGGAATCCTATGAGGGCTGGCCTCCGCCCCATCCGCTGCCCATTTGGAGACAGGCGCGAATCACTCCGAGCAACTCCTCGTTGTCGGCGGGCTTCTGGAAAAAGGCGGTCGCGCCCGATTCGAGGGTGCGCTTTTCGTTGGCCTCGGGATCGCGGGCGGTTAGAACGATCACCGGGATGGTTGCGAGCGCCGGATACTGTTGCAGGTTTTGCAATACAGAGAAGCCATCGCCTGCCGGTAGGCCAAGATCGAGAATGATCAAGTGGGGACGTTCCTTCAGGGCCATGGCGATGGCGGAATATCCGTCGCAGACATTAAAGGTTTCGAAGTGGTTGGCGCGCAGGCGTAAACTCAGCGCCTGTCTGAGATCAGGATCGTCATCTACGACCATAATTTTAGCTCGCTCCATGGGTAGCTCGTCGCGGTGATCTTGGGTGCGCATTTTTGTCCTCCCTATTTCTCATTTTTATTCAGTCGACTTTCAGTGAGCTGCTGTTTGGCTGCGAAGACCTCGCTGGATCAGTTCGGTGACCGTGTCGGCCACGCCCCAGACCTGTTGCTCCAAAGTTCTCGGATCGGCTGTGGGCGGCGCTGGAATCGCCTCGACGGTCAGGCGCAGGGTGCCGCTGGACTTCAACTTCGGCAGGCCCCCAACCTGGTCGCGAATACGCTCCATCATGATTTCGACTTTTTGCATGTCGGTAGACGCAACCACAAAAAAAGTTTCGCCGGTGCCGCTCGATTCCATGGGTGGAAGCACCAGGTCTTTATCCACGTAGATACAGAGGCGCAGGCGTTCGAGACATTGCTGGCAGACTTCTTTCCAGCTTCCGCGCAAGGCTTTGGACAACGGGGTCAACTCTACCCGGACCAGCACAATGTCGGGGTGCAAACGTCCTTGATGAGCGATCACCGGAAGCAGGAGCTTGGCCAGGGAATAAAGAGGCAGGGTGAACGAAAAAGTGCTGCCGTTCTCGGGTTCGCTTGCTACCCACATCCTGCCGCCGTGGAGGGTGACGATTTCTTTCGCGATATAGAGGCCAAGGCCGAGGCCGGTGCGGTTGCTGTCCACCGCATTGGGATCCTGGTAGAGGCGCTCAAAAACGCGGGGCAGGGCTTCTTGCGGAATGCCGCGGCCGCTGTCGCTGACGGAGACATAGACGGCGCTCGGATCGGTCTCCACCAGCGAGGCTTTCACGGTCACCGAGCCGGCGGCGGGAGTGAACTTGATGGCGTTGTCGATCAGGTTGACCAGGACTTCAAGAGCGCGATCGGGATCGGCATAAACCAGGGGGATAGCAGGATCGACTACAAGTTCGAGGTTGACGCGTTTTTCGCCGGCGGTTGGCTGCATCATCATAACTGCCTGCTGGGCCAGTTCACGGATATCGATACAGCGTCGTTCGATCCTCAGCTTGCCGCTATCGGCGCGAGTGGCTTCAAGCAGGTCGCGGATCATGGCGTGCAGCTGGTGGGTGCTCTTCAGCACCGACTTCAGATGATCGGTTTGGTTCGGAGCCAGGGGGCCCGCCAGCCCGTCCAAGAGCAGCGTGACGTACTGATGAATACAGGTGAGGGGTGTACGCAATTCGTGCGAAACGTGGGAAAGGAATTGATCCTTGAAATCAAGCTGCTGCTTGCGGGTGATTTCGAGAGCACGCATCAATCCTTGCCGCTCGATGGCATAGCGGAGCGCTCGTTCCAATTGTTTACTGGTGATGTCGCCTTTGACCAGATAGTCCTGGACGCCCATGTGAACGGCCTTGGTGGCTAGCACCTCATCATCCAGCCCCGAAAGGATCACCACTGGAACGTTCGGAGCCTTCTGCATGATGCGGCGAAAAGTCTCTGCGCCGTGACTGTCGGGAAGGTTCAAGTCGAGCAGGACGAGGTTCGGGGTTTCCGCGTCCAGACAGGCAAGAGCGTCGGCAAGACGCGGAACGCAGTTCACCTGGACGCCGGATTTGCCTTCTACCAGGCGCAGACGCACCAAGTCCGCATCTCCGGGGTTGTCTTCGATCAGTAAAACGCGTGCGGCTTCGGGATCCATTATGTTTCCTTTCGTGGCAGGCTCGCCGAGCCCAGCCAGAATTGTTCGATGGACTGCACCGTGGAAAGGAAGTCCTTCAGGTTCCCCGGCTTGCTGACGTAGCAGTTCGCGCCCAGTTCGTAGCTGCGGCCGATATCCGACATGGAGCGCGAAGTGCTGAACACCACGATGGGGATGGTGCGCAGATCGGCATCGGTCTTCACTTCCGCCAAAACCGCCCGTCCATCTTTCTTCGGCAGGTTCAGGTCGAGGATTACCAGGTCGGGACGAGCTTTTTCCGCGTGGGTTCCGGAGTGGTTGAGAAAGGCAAGCGCTTCTTCGCCGTTCTCTACACTTTCGACGTGGATGGAATGAACGGTCTCCCGCAGCGCCTCGCGGACCAAGTCCACGTCGGCGGGGTTGTCATCGACCAGAAGGACGATGGGAATTTGCTTCATCATCGTGCGCACCCTTCTTGTGTGGAGGCGGAGGCTGGCAAAGTGAACTTAAAAGTCGAACCCTGTCCCACCTGCGACTCCACCCAGATCCTGCCCCCGTAGTGTTCGACGATCTTCTTGCAGATCGCCAGACCGATGCCATTGCCCGGGTACTCGTTGCGGGCGTGCAGGCGCTGGAAAACGACAAAGATGTTTTCCGCATATTCGGGCGGGATGCCGATGCCATTGTCACGCACGCTGAACAGCCAATCGCTCCCCGATTTCTCGGCGCTCACTGCGCACTGCGGCGGCGCTTGCCGGCGAAACTTGATGGCATTCCCGATGAGATTTTGAAAAACCTGCGCGATCTGGGTTTGGTCGGCCCACACCATCGGAAGCCCGGTGTGAGTGACGAACGCGCCGTTCTCGGCGATAGCAGCGGCCAGACTTTGCACAGCTTCTTCGAAGGCCGCGTTGGAATCGAGTTTCTTGCGCGTAACCCCGGCCCGCATCACGCGCGAGAAGGCCAGCAGATCCTGGATCAGAACCTGCATGCGCAATGCGCCTTCACGCGCATAGCCCAGGAATTTATCGGCATTTTCGTCGAGTTTGCCGCCGTAGCGTTCCGACAGCAGTTGCGTGTAAGACGCCACCATGCGCAGCGGCTCTTGCAGGTCATGCGACGCCACATAAGCAAACTGCTCCAGTTCGAGGTTGGAACGGGCCAGTTCTTCCGCTTTGTCGGCGAGTAACTGTTCGGCGCGCTTGTTTTCGGTGATATCGGTGCGAATCGCAATGTACTGGCGAGGCTTGCCGTGGGCGTCCACGAACGGAACTATGGTGGTGTCTACCCAGTAAATGGACCCATCCTTGGCGCGGTTCTTGATTTTGCCGTGCCAAACCTTCCCATTGCCGATGGTGTGGTACATGTTCTGGAAAAATTCTTTGGGATGGTGGCCTGAGTTTAGGATGCGATGGTCCTGGCCGAGCAGCTCTTCGCGGGAATACTTACTGATGGCGCAGAATGTGTCATTGGCATAAGTAATGCGTCCCTGGACGTCGGTCATGGCCACAATGGCGTGCTGATCGAGAGCGAATTTTTGGTCGGCCAGATCCTTGCGCATTGTCTCGCTGGCGAGAAGACTCTGCTTCAACGCGTCTTCCGCCCACCGGCGTTCGGTGACATCGGCGAAGGTGACGCCCACCTGGCCCTGACGAGTACGGAAGGCAGTCACTTCGAGCCATCTTTCCAGGAGTTCGATATACCTCTCGCAATGAACCGATTCTCCCGTCGTCGCAACTTTTCCGTAGGTCTCAATCCAGAATGGATCCAGGCCGGGAAGAACTTCACGAATCGTTTTCCCCACAGCTTCGTCCCGCGACAAGCCGCAGTGCGTTTCAAACGCGGAGTTGGCCTCCAGATAGCGGAAGTCGCAAGGGTTTTCGTCTTCATCGTAGATGGCTTCCAAGACCGCAAAGCCCACGATCATCTCATTAAAGAGCAGGCGATAGCGCCGCTCACTCTCCTGCAGGGCGTCTTCCGCCCGCCTGCGCTCAGTAATATCACTCGCGGCGCCGAACCATTCCACGATTTCGCCGTTCGCATCTTGCCGCGGGATCGCTCGCGAGAACGTCCAGCCCAAGCTGCCGTCCGCGCGCAGCACATGGTGTGCCAGTTCGAATATGCTCTTGGTCCGGATGGCTTCGTTGATGGCCGCCGTCACGCGCGCCTGATCATCCGGGTGAATGTACTCCTGGAGCCAGTTGCGGTTGGGTGCTTCCGTGTCAGCAAGAAAGTTCTTCCCACGTAGCTGGCGCATCTCGCTCCAGTCCGGGCTCATTCGATACACCACGTCTGAACTGGCCGTCACCAGAGCTCGGAATCGTTCCTCGCTTTCCCGCAGCGCGTCTTCCGCCCACTTGCGTTGGACCCGGCCGCGAAGTGTCATGATGCCGTAGCTCAGATTGTTGGCGAGCTCCGCGAGAAGGCGCTGCTCGGCAGCGTTGAAAGCTCCTGCCTCCGTGGCGTAGACGGCGATCGCGCCCAGCACTTCCTCACCGCTTTTGAGCGGCAGGGCCACGCAGGAACGGTAGCCTCGCTTCATGGCATTCTCGCGCCAGGGAGCAAAGCGGGGATCGGACGACGTATCGTGGCATACGCTGATCTCGCCAAACCGGACCGCAGTCCCCACGGGTCCGCGCCCGTTCACCTCATCGGCCCAGGTGAAGTTGGCGTTCTCCAGATAGCCCGCTTCGAAACCGCTCTCAGCGACCGGGCGAACCTTTTTTTTCTCATCCCTCTCGGCATAGCCCACCCACGCCATGCGGTAGCCGCCCACATTTACCACCAAATCGCAAATCTGGTTGAGCAATCTCGATTCATCCGTTGCTCGCATCAGCGACTCGTTGCAGACGCTCAACGACCGCTGCGCCCGCTCCGCCCGCTTGCGCTCGGCAATCTCGGATTGCAAGGACGCCGTGCGCTCGGCCACCCGGCGCTCCAGTTGCGCGTTTAGAGTGTTGACTTGAGCTCGCGCCCGAGCGCTGACCCCAATCTCGCGGCTGACTGTGACCCCGGCGATAGACAGGAAGATCACGCCCATCAGCGGTCCCAACACGGCGACGGAAATATTGAAATAAGTGGCGGCACGGGCACGTTGAGTACGTTGCTGGAGGAGACGTCTCTCCGTGTCTTCCATCGCTGCGATCGTGGCCCGCGCCGCATCCATGAGCTGTCTGCCTCGTTCCAGCTGGGCCTCTGTCGGAGGTTTCCCCTCGTTCTGTCTTATGGCCACGACATTGGTGGACGATTCGATCCTGGCATTCGCCTCTGCCTGGAGCGTTTCCAATCGTCGCTGTTGATCGCTGTTTTCTGCTACGAGCAGGCGCAACGTCTGAAGGTCGTGGGCGACCGCGTATTTTCCTGTCTTGTAAGGCTCCAGGAATGGCTCACTTCCGGTGAGAGCAAAACCCCGCGCTCCCGTCTCCACATCGACCAGGTGTCTGAGTATGGTTTCGAGGGTGGTGGACACTTCATGGGTGTGAGCGACCCACGCAGCATCGTCCGCCGCTTGTTGTGTCCCGCGCCAGTAAAGGCAGCCCAGCAGAGTGGTCAGAATTACGGCGACGGCAAAGCCGACGTTTACCTTCCTCCGCAACTGCGCCTCTGCCTGCGGTTCCTCGATCCGGCCTAGCAGCCGGTCGGCGTCCTCTTTGCTGACGCACAGCGCTTCCTCTGCCTTTCTGCGTTCGGCGTCGGTGCGGTCAACGATGAACGCGATCCAGGTGACGAAGCTCACCAGCAAGGCGCTGCACACGATCGCAAGTAAGCTGACTTGCACCCAGGTGAAATAGGCTTCGGTCAGCAGAGGTTTCGAGATCAGCCATCCGATCAGACCAAGGACCAGCAGCGCGAGCGGAACTACTTTACGTAGCAATTTGGCTCCCGCGCTTTGGCTGGCCAGAAGCCCGCCCATGGCCCAGGTGGGGCGCGAACCGAGCAGCCCCCCCGCCAGAACCAGGAAGGAGACGGCGGCAGGAAAGGCCATGGTTAAACCGGTGACGCCGGGCGCGATCCGCAAGGACAAGATGCCGAACATGGCCACCATCGCCGAGGCAAGGGAAAGGTATTGGGCCAGCCAAGTCCCCCGGCGCGTCTTCCAGTCCAGCAGCAGGAGGGCGGTGCTGAGAAGAATGAAAGCGCAGGCGGCGCTGCTGGCGACCAAGCCCGGCCGCAGCCCCGGAATCCGCTCCCCCATGGGGACGACAAACAACAATTGGTCGAAACCCAAATCCAGGCCACTACTGTGTTCCGCCAAAACCAGCAAGCCCATCAGGCAGACGATGGCTGCCGCGATCCTTGCGATGAGGTTCCGGGCCAAGGCAAAAGGTTGACGGCTCTCTTCTTCTTTTCTCAGCAGCCACAAGGCCACGCCGAGCAGAATGCAGCCGGCAGCGGCGTTCGGCGCAAGCCTGACGGGCGGGGCTCCCCAGGTGTCGAGTAAGGCGATGTGCAGTTCCCATCCTGCCAGGCCCAACACGCCGACCGCGACCGCGAACCCGGCGCTGGCGGATGCGAAGACGCTCAACCGCTTAACCAGGCGAGGGTCGCAACGGTCGCTCGCGTGGCGGCGCTCTCTCGCAGGCAAGTCCGAAATGTCCAGACGATCTTCACCACCAGCAGTAAACCGGCGTGGGTTATCGACCGATATTCCAGAGCTTTGGAGCCTGCCCCCGGCTGACCCCTCCCGAGCGGAAGAGGCTTTGGCCGGGTTGTCCTCCTCGAGAAGGACCTGACGCATTGATTCCATCGCCGGCTCCCCCCTTCTCGTGGCGACTTTGGGCAGGCAAAATGAACGGGGACGAGAAGCCGCAGCCATTCAACCTTTCCAATTCTGCAAAAATGACTGATGAACGATTGATAGATAGCGCGGCCGATGCCGCGCACATCCTCGCATGAAGTCAGTTATCGGCCCCGCCCAACCCGTCTTGAGACGCTAAAGACAAGACAGGCCTGGCCGGAGAACAGATGGAGACCTGCTATCCGGCCATGACCGCATGGACGTAGTTGGACGGAAACGATGTTTACGGGAATGAGGAACGTACGGCCAAACGGGCGGATAACCGCGAGCGCGCAGATGGGCTGCGGATAGCGTCGTAGCTGCCGTTTTGTTTTGGAACCGCTACTTTTGGTAGACGGTGGGCTGTGGGCCTTTTTCTAGCGTCTCGCGGTCCCAGATCATGCCTTCGCGGGTAAAGGAGGCGAGTTCGAAGTCCTGGGAAAGTTCGAGGGCGTCGGTCGGGCAGGCATCTTCGCACAGGCCGCAGAACATGCAACGACTCAGGTCATAGGTAAAGTTGGTGAGCTCTTTGCGGCGGGTTTTTTCGTTGCGCTCACTGGTCACGACAATCAGGTTTTCCGGGCAGGCGAGGGCGCACAAGTCGCAGGAAATGCAGAGAGTCTCGTCGGTATCAGGGTTGGTGTTCAGCCGGGGCGCGCCCCGGTAACGCTCGGCGACCTGCGGACGCTCCAAGGGATACTGCTCGGTATAGATTTCTTTCGGATCCTGATAGCGGAACGTGACGTTCAGTCCCTGGATCAGGTCCACCAAAAACACCTTGCGCAAGAGGGCGGTGAATTCCATAACCCGATTAGCATACCACTGACGGGAAATGGGCAGGTGTGCTCCACGTCACAGCAAGGGCAGGGGGAGACGCGGTTAGCCGCGTCTCTACGGAAAGTGTTTGGGCTACTGGTCGACCACTTGCGTGAGCGTGGACGATTTTGCGGCAAGATAATTCGCGTCGCCGCTGTAGTTGGCTACGACGCTATCGTGGCCCACCGGGAGGGCCGAGGTCGTGAACTGAGCGACACCGCCTGCCAGGGTTGCCGATCCCATCACACTGCCATTCACTACAAATTGGACGGCCTCACCGTCTGCGGGCGGTCCTGCGATCGAAGTCATGGTGACGGTAAAGGTCACGGGCTGCCCCAGCACCGAGGGATTCGGCGACGACGCGACTAGCATGGTCATAGTTGGGATCAGGAGATAACCGCCTGCATTCGTCGAGATGGCGATCACTCCGGAGTCATTCACCTGCGCCGTGTAGGTTTGCCGATCCTTGGGGGAAAAGTGGGCAGCAATGTTATCCAGGTCCTGCATGCCTTTCGATGGAATCCAAACGAAACCATGCAGAAGTCCGTTCTTATTGCTCGTCAGCGAGGTGCCCACGATCCATCCCATATTGTTGATGCTGAGCGCAGCGCTTTCCTCGCCATCCAAGGTGCCGAGGTCAGTGATGCCGGCGGCTGCGGTCCAGGAGAAGGCGTGGCGATATCCTTTGGCGACGGGCGTTTGCCCGACCACCGTTCCCGAATTATTGATGGCAAATGCAAGCGTACCCGCGGCGCCCAGATTCTGGAGGCCGGCGTTTTGCGTCCAGAGGAAGCCCAGCGTGTTGGAACTGCCATTGGGAAAATAATACCCAACCACCTGATTCGTGGAATTGATGGCCCGCGCCGCCGCGCCGCCGGTGCTGGTGAGATCTGGAGTCAGATCCTGCATAGCACTGGCCGGAGTCCACAGAAAGGCGTGCTGCAGATTCGCCGTGGTGAGGGAGAAGCCGACCACCGCACCCGAATCGTTCATGCCGTTCGCCGCGCTCCAGTCGCCTCCGAGTGAGCTCAGCCAGTTGACGCCAGCGGACGGCTGCCAGAGGAAAGCTTGCGGAAGTCTCGATTCGGCGCCCGTGCCCACCACGTCACCAGAGGCGTTGATGGCAGCGCCGGTGTTATTCGTCCCGGATAGTACGAGGCTGTGTACACCGCTCACGCGATTCCAAACTGAAACCTGATTGCCGCTGTTTACCATGACCAAGCCGTTGTTGTTCACCGCAATCGAAGAATCGGGAATTGCTCCCGGTACCTGAACGAAGGTAAACGCCGTCTGCGAAAATGCGAGGCCTGACAACAGAAGGACAACCGCGGCAACAACCGCGACCTTATTTATGTTTTTCACAGTGATCCATCCTCCTCTGAGGGACGGTGCTCGAGACGCGCCGCGGGGGACGGACATCGCTACCCACTGTCAAATGCAAGCTTCGTGCCATTGTGGAACTCTAGTTTCAATTCAAGAAATCGTTCTAACTGTATGATTTGTAACGACTTTCTTTGGCGCATTGGTGGGACGGACTGCCTGGAAGTTGGCATGTGCAACAGAATGCGAACGTGCCATGAGAACGGAACTTCCCACGCGGATTCGCGTCCACGGCTAGAATGAATGGTCGGTTCGCGGGACTGGACCCCGAGGTACGAACCGAAAACATGCTTTCTGGCAATTCGCCATTGGTGATTTAGACCTGCTCTCCCCTGACCAACATTCGGCCGACGAAGTATCCGCGGACGAGCTATCGTCTGGCGGGCGTTCTTCCGATGAACATTCTTCGGGCGAGCGTTCTTCTGACGAGCATTCTTCGGACGAGCTTTGGATGGAACAAGCCCTCCGCTGTGCGCGGCGCGCGCTCGAGGCAGGCGAAGTACCGGTGGGAGCAGTCGTGGTGCGTGAGGGGCGCGTAGTAGGACGGGGATGGAATCGCAATCTTACCGAGAACGATCCCTCCGCACATGCTGAGATTGTGGCCTTGCGCGAGGCGGGACGAAACGTCGGTAACCACCGGCTGGGCGACTGCGAACTGTTTGTTACAATTGAGCCGTGCGCCATGTGCGCGGGAGCGGCAGTTCATGCGCGCCTCCGCCGCCTGGTGTACGGTGCCGACGACCCGAAGGCTGGCGCCATCCATTCGATTCTGCAAGTGGTGAATCACCCAGGTCTGAATCATCAGATGGACGTAAGGGGCGGAGTGCTGGCGGGACGCTCGGCGGAAATCCTGCAGGAGTTTTTTCGGAATCGTCGTTAGCGGTTGGTCGTTAGTCGGTGGTCGTTAGTCGTTCGCTCGATGTGAGAGTCTTTACTGATGACTGAAAACTGACGACTGACAACTGTTTCTCCGGAGAGGTGCGTGAGCGGTTGAAACGATCCGCCTCGAAAGCGGACATACCTTAACGGGTATCGTGGGTTCAAATCCCACCCTCTCCGCCATACTTCAATCTACTATCATCGACTTAGGGTCCAAGTTCGCCGCAGAACGCCGCAGAAACACTTGCGTGGCGCGCTCTACAGCTTCCCGCCGATCGTTCGAAATGGCATGAGTGTATCGCATCGTTGTCTTGATCGACAGAATGCCGAAGTCAGAGCAGTTGGGCCCAGGTGCACCACACTCAGCCGACCTTCCACAAGGTCCAGTTGCTCTTCTCTACGCACGTTGACTTGCCTAATTCGCACAGCCTAAGATACGCGACCAGAAGGTCTTTATGATCGGCCAAGCCCTCGGCCACTATCGCATCGTCGAGAAAATCGGCGCCGGTGGCATGGGCGAGGTTTATGAAGCAGAAGACTCCCGTCTCGGGCGTCGCGTAGCGCTGAAGCTCCTGCCAGAACGAGTCGTGGGCGACTCTTCCGCGGTGGAGCGATTCGTCCGTGAGGCGCGTGCGGCTTCTGCGCTGAACCACCCCAACATCGTGACCATTCACGAAATCGGTGAGAGCGGAACGAACCGGTTCATCGTGATGGAATTCATCGTGGGGTGCACACTACGGAAGATGATCGGGCAGGGCGTAGACCTGGAGTTGCTCGCGAGCATCGGTGAGCAAGTGGCCAAGGCGCTAACGGTGGCACATGCGGCCGGAATCGTTCATCGCGACATCAAGCCCGATAACATCATGGTCCGTGACGACGGATACGTGAAGTTACTCGATTTCGGGCTGGCTCGCCTTGTTCCGGCCGGCCCCTCGCCGACGCTTGCGACGGCTGCGAACAATACCGCGGTGGGAACCATTCTGGGGACGGCACGGTACATGTCGCCGGAACAGGCGCGCGGCGAGGAGGCGAACAGCGCTACGGACATGTTCTCTCTTGGGATTGTCCTGTACGAGTTGAGCACAGGCCAGCACCCGTTTCCGGCCGATTCTCAGATTGGGGTATTGCACGCCATTTTATCGCAAACACCGCTTTCTCCTTCCCGCCTGAACACGGATGTTCCCGCGGTTCTCGACGGCTTGATCCTGCGGCTGCTCGAGAAAGATCCGCGTCTTCGGCCCACCGCGCCGGAAGTAGAGTCTGAACTTCGAGGACTCACGGGAACCCATGCCGGCAGTGAACGGACTCGTGGCTTCAAGCCGGTCGAGCGCTACACCGTAGGCCGCAAGCGCGAGCTTGCCGAACTGCGCGCCGCTTTTGACTCCGCCGAGTCGGGCCGTGGCCTGCTGATGTGCCTTGCGGGGGAGCCCGGAATCGGGAAGACGACTTTAGCGGAGGATTTGCTGGCCATGCTTGCCGCGGCCGGGCGGAACTGCAGCATTGGGCGCGGGAAATGTTCTGAGCGCCTGGCCGGCACAGAAGCGTACTTGCCGATTCTGGAGGCGCTTGAAAGTCTTCTTCACGGAGAAGCCGGCGTTTCCATGGGTGGCGTCCTGAAACGGGTGGCGCCAACGTGGTACGTCCAGGTTGCGCCGCTCGCGGCGAACGATTCCTCGGTTGCCCGGGTGATGGAGGAAGCGAAAGCCGCATCCCAGGAACGCTTGAAGCGCGAGTTTAGTGCCTTCTTACAGGAGGCCTCGCGAGTCCGGCCGCTGGTATGGTTCCTCGACGATTTGCACTGGGCCGACGCTTCCACCATAGATCTGCTTGCCTATATCGGCGGCAAACTCGGGTCCTTACGAACGTTGATCATTGCGACCTACCGCCCTTCCGACCTGCTGCTGGCCAAGCACCCGTTTGCCGAGGCTAAGCTCGTACTTCAGGAGCGCGGTGTATGCCGCGAAGTGGCCGTTACTTTCTTGACCTCGGCGGATGTTGAGCTTTACCTCACTCAGAAATTCCCAGAGCATCGATTTCCGCCGGAGTTTGCCTCGCTCATCCATGCAAAAACGGAAGGAAGCCCGCTCTTCATGGTGGATTTGATCCGATACCTGGAGAATCGTGGAGTGATCGCGGAAGGTGAGCAGGGACGCTGGTCGTTGGCCGAGACAGTTCCGAAGATCGAGCACGAATTGCCCGAATCCGTCCGCAGCATGATTCAGCGAAAAATCGATCAGCTCAGCGATGGCCAACGCAGGTTGCTCTCGGTGGCCAGCGTGCAGGGGCAGGAGTTTGATTCCGTAGTTGTGGCACGAGCACTGGACATCGATACCGCCGAAGTCGAGGAACAGCTTGAAATCCTCGAACGGGTTCATCTTTTCGTCCGCAAGATCGGGGAACATGAATTTCCCGATTCTCAGTTGACCCTGCGATGTGTCTTCGTACACGCCCTCTATCAAAATGCGCTGTATGCCGCGCTCGCGCCCTCCCGCAGAACCTCCCTGAGCGCGGCTGTGGCGGGAACACTGCAATCGTTCTACGGCGAGCGCAGCGGAGAGATCGCTTCCACACTTGCATTTCTGTTTGAGGCGGCGCGGGACTTCGTGCGCGCGGCGGATTACTCCCTGCTGGCTGCGCAGAACTCCGCCCGCGTTTTCGCAAATCATGAAGCGATCTCTCTTTCGCGCCGGGCTATCGCCAATGCCGAGAAACTCCGCGGCGCAGAGCGCGCATCCCGCTTGTTGGCTGCGGCCTTCGAACTCGCCCGGCTGCACCTCGGGCTCTCTCAGTTTGATGAGGCGATTGAGGACTTCGTGTTGGCGGAGAAAGCGGCTGTCGAATTGGGAAACAAGGAGGGGCAGATCGATGCCGTCTGCGGAGCGGCGATGTCGCTTTATTACGTTCATCGGTTGGCTGAAATGCGCCAGCAAGCCAATCGCGCTCTGGACATTGCCCGCGGCGCCGGCTCCAGCGAGGGCGTAGCTTCTGCCGAAGCGGTCTTGGCCTGCGACCGCCTTTGCACCGGTGATCTTGACGCGGCGGAACAATATTTTCAACGAGCAATTCCCGTCCTGCAGGGAAAAGGCGTGCAGCTCGGCGTGGTGGATGCCGTCTCCAACCTTGGTGCTCTTCACACCTGGCGCCTGGATTATGCGGAAGCCGAGCGCGCATCAAGCTGGGCCCTGGAAAAAGCACGCGAACTCGGCGACAACTTTCACATTGTTTCGGGTCTATTCTTTCGCGGGATGGCGCTGGGCAATCAGGGGCGTTTGTCAGAAGCATTGGGCGCGCTGGAAGAAGCGCAGAGGGTCGCCGAGCTGAACGGTGAACGCTACTGGCTTCCGCGAATCCCCAATACGCTCGGTTGGATTTACCGTGAAATGCAGGATCTGGAGACTGCCCTTCGGCTCGATACAGAGAATGTTGGCCTTGCCGAAGAGATGGGCATGGTCGAGGGGTGCGCCAACGCACACGTGAACCTCGGCCACGACTATCTGGCGCTGGGCGAGCTCAGCCAGGCTTTTGAACACCTTCAGAAAGCCGAGCAGCTGTTCAACCAAGACGTGTGGTTCCGCTGGCGCTATGCCATCCGCAGGCAGGCCGAAATGACGAATTATTGGATCCTTCGCGGGGATTTGAAAATGGCGGCTATGCACGCCGCTGCCTGTCTTCAGGCGGCAGAGACGCCCCGCGCGCGTAAGTACCAGGCCTGGGGGCACAAACTCCTGGGCGATATTGCGTCGCTCGAAGAGCGCATGGAGGAGGCGTATCGTGAATATCAAACCGCACTGCACATGCTGGCCCGGAATCCGTGCCCGATGATCGAGTGGCAAGTCTTGAGGGCTTCAGCGAAAGCGGTTCGGCACAGCAAGAGTGATTCAACGGGCGAGGAGCTTCTCCGAAGAGCGCGTGCTGTCATCCAGTCACTAGCCGACTCGATTCGCGACGACGGTTTACGTCGAAAATTTCTGGGCGCAAGGCCATTCCTGGAGCTTTGACAATTTTCATCCGGAAATACCGTGGAGATATCAACAACTGAGGCTTTTCGATGAACATCGGCACCAGCGAACGCAAGGAACTCTTGATACTGACGTGGGATATTTTCGGGTTAGGCTTTCGGTTTCAGGTCCGCTTCGAGCGCAACCCGGTCCAGGTAGGCGATCAGATCCTGCACAGCAGTTCGCACTGCGCCGGCGTTTTTCTCCAAGGCTGACTTTTCGATACTTTCGCCCAGTTCGGTCAGCCGGGGAAACCCGTACGCGGTTCCCGTGCCTTTCATGTTGTGGCCGGTCGTGCGGATGGCATCGAAGTTTTCATTCTCAATCGCGACTGCGATCTCAGCCGCTTTCTTCCGGGAACTCTCGATGTATCCGCTGGCCAGAGAGGTCACGGAATACGATTCGTCCGCGTTCTTGACATCCTGCCGTCCGGGCACGCGAGCATGTCTGGCGATTGCCTCAAGCAGAGTCTGCTTTCGAATGGGCTTGCTCAAGTGGGCGTTGAACCCAGCGGCCATACTTTTCTCGATCGCGCTCGGGTACGCATCCGCTGTTAGCGCTATCAGTGGCAATGTCTTGTTACTCCCCTTGTTCTCATAATCGCGCACGCTTCTTGCGACCGCGTATCCATCCATTTCGGGCATGTGAACATCGACCAGAGCGAGATCGTAAGTACTGCTGCGCAGCCTTTCAAGAGCAACCACTCCGTTCTCGGCGAAATCGAGCTGATATGGCAACGATTTCAGATAGGAGCTGATCAGGAAGCGATTATCTTCGGAGTCGTCGGCCACCAGGATGCGCAAACGGGTCCCGAGCGCGGAGGCTTGTGTCTCGTTCCTTGCAGGCGGGGCGACTTCAGGGGCCTGGCCAGGTCCGAAGCGAGCAGTGAAGAAGAACGTGGATCCCTCGCCAGGCGTGCTCCCCACCCAGATGAGGCCGCCCATGGCCTCCACAAGCTTCTTCGAAATCGTGAGTCCCAGGCCGGTGCCGCCATACTTGCGCGTGATCGAGGAATCGGCTTGCGTAAAGCTCTGAAACACATTAGGGAGTTGATCTTTCGTGATTCCGATCCCTGTGTCGTGAATCGCAAACCGCACCATCCCAGCGTCCGGAGTGTCCGGCTCCGACTCCACTTTAAGCCGTACACTGCCCTGATGGGTAAACTTGAGGGAGTTTCCGAGCAGGTTCAATAAAACCTGACGAAGGCGCAGAGCGTCGCCTCGAAGATAGCGCGGCGTGCCGGGAGCGATTTCATAGGTGACCGCGATCCCCTTTTCCCGCGACTTCGCTTGGACAAGCTCGATTGCGGAACCAGCCACTTCGAACAGATCGAAGTTCTCAAATTCGAGCTTTAGATTCCCTGACTCGACTTTCGACAAATCCAGAATGTCGTTAATCAGAGTGAGCAGATTGCTTCCCGCGCGCTGAAATGTCCCAACATATTTCTGCTGTTCCTCGGTAAGCTGTGTTTCCGCCATCAACTCCGCCATGCCCAGAATCGCATTCAGAGGGGTGCGGATCTCGTGGCTCATCGTCGCCAGGAAGTTGCTCTTGGCTTGGGTCGCGCGCTCGACTTCGAGGTTCAGGCGAACGATGGTATCGTTCTGCAGCGCCACGTCGTGCGCGTATTGGAGAACGAGTTGCCGTTCGCGGTACAGGCTGGCAGCTAGTTCCAGAAGCAGCCAGTTCCGGCCGTCCGCCTTCAGAGCGTGGGCGCGAAAATGCAGTTCCTCGCCGGAAGTCTGCACTTCCGACCATAGATCTGACACAAGCTCTGACGCGGCCTCCCGCGTCTTGCCATTCCAGACGGTTTCCGCCTCTGGAAGGAACGCGTCAAGTGCGGGAAACGCTTCCAGAACCGGGACAACAGAACCCGTCTGGACATTTGGAACAAGGTTTTGGAACCAGTCCGGCGGTGGGGACAGAAGCGTGAACTCACCCCGCTGCGTTCGCTCAAAGATCACCAGGCCCGCGGCGGCGGTCAACCTGGCAACGTCTTCATATGCCCCGTCGGTTTGCTTCGTTGGCGGTGTCATCTCTGACATTCGGAACCCTTAAAATCTCGGTGGTAAGCTCTTGGAAAACGTCCTCGACCCCTTCACCAGTCTTCGCGCTGCTGTAAAGCACCGGCCAGCCCCTTTGCCGGAGCGCCTCCACGTCGGCTTCGGTTATTTCCCAGCGCTCACGAAGGTCGCTTTTGTTAAGTAAGCAGAGGAAAGGTACGGGGCCAATCGCTTCGCCGACTCGTCCTTGCAGATCGAGCGCGGTTTCGTAGGTGGCTCTCCGCAGACCATCCACTACGAGAATGTACCCTGACGCTCCGCGCAATTGCGACGGACGGACAGTCGTCAACGCATCTTCGCCCGCTATATCCCACAATACGAGCGTGACCTGCTTCTCCCCAATCTCAACAACCTTCTTGTCGATCTTCACCCCGACCGTGGTGTGGTATTTCTCCGAAAAAATGCTACGCACGAAGCGCGCCACCAGGCTCGTCTTGCCGACGCCAAACGAGCCGATCATGCAGACTTTCTTCTGAATCATCTCTGTTCGTTATCCATCAAGACCCGGAACGTCACACGCCGGCTCAGTTCGGGGACATACGATCCTGACTTCCACACAAAGGGGGTTTGCGAGGCCTTGGCCACCGGAGTAAACGCATCCGCCGTGATCCCGCGGTCGGTGAGCGCCTTGATCACTTCCTCCGCGCGCTTCTGGCTGAGCGTGGCATTCTTGGCTTCCGGTCCGGTTGGGTCGGTGTGCCCGGCGATTTCCACCCTGAGCTTGCTCCCGCTCGCCGCCGCGTAGCCTTGAAGGCTACGCAGGCTGCCTTCGACGTCGTCCAGCCCTAGCAATTGTTGGGGATCGAGTTGTGAAGAATTCATGCGAAACAAGATCACTTGCCGTTCGATGCGTGCTTTCTCTTCCGCTACGTGGCGCGGGAGTTCGAATCTAGGGTCCAGCGAAACATACGGCTCCCAATGCGCGTTTACTTTTACCGGATCGACCCCGGCCCGGCGCATGATCTCGGCTGGATCCGCCGCCATCGCGTCGCGAAGCCCACTCAAACGATAGCCACGCCAGACGGTCTCTTCGGAAGTTAAGACAATACCTGGCTCGGCTCGCAAGCTTTCGATCGCCTGATTCCATCTGTGCCGCTGCACCATCAAGTTCACCACCAGAGCTAACAGCAGGCCAGCAACGGGCAATGCCACCCACAGCCAGGCCTGAGAGGCGGTTCGCTTTCCCCCACGAGGCTGCCGCCCAACCAGACAGGTTTCAAGCAAGGGCCGCATGCCAGACGCCGATTCCGTATCTCCGTCGTAACCAGACAGCACGGAAGCGAAGTTGGAGTGCAATTCTTCCAGCGTGCGCTGCAATGCATTGCGCAGCTCGCGCGGCGGTGTTCCAGTGACAACGGCGCAGAGCAAGGCCTTGGGGCCGTGCTGAATCCAGACGTTGAACTCGCCCAGTTCGACAGTATCGAGTTCCGCGCCTTCCGTTTCCACGAACGAATCGTGGACGAAATCCTGCACCGCGGTCAGCATGGCGGAGATCATCTCGTTTTCGCGCGCGCCCTCCTCGCGGGCAACATGGGCCAACAGCAGCCCCGTTTCGCGATGGATGGCGAAGACCTGCTCCACCCGGTAACGAAGACTTCGCGCTAGAACGATCTCGCCAAACGGCTTGCCGGTACGGAGCGACTCGAGACGCCATTTGAAGGCGTCCCATGAAACGCTGCGCTCCACGGTTTCGTTCAGGGACTCGACGATGGCCCGCAGAGAGTTCGCCACCGCGCTACGCACAGCACGGCCGATGATCGGAAACAGCGTGTCCGCCAGGAGTTGTGGGTTGCGCGCAACCGAAACTCGCAAGGCCTCTTCCAGCAGTGGATCGAGCGCTTTTTGCAACGCATGGTCGCGGCGCGAGCGAAGCACCATCGCTTCCGCAATAATGCGGCTCAGTTCCTCGGCACGCACGTGGGGTTTATCGAGCCGCTGCTGCAGACCAGCAATGGCGGCCTGCTCCGGGCCAAGCAGCAACTGACGAAGACGCTGGTACGGATCGGTGGGAACTTCTTTATCCGCGTCCTGACTCGCGACCTCCCGCAGTGGGCTGGCAAGACTCATGGGCGCGGTCCTGTCTTACTGCGCAGCTTTCGTCGGCTTCCGCACTTCAGCCGGCTCCTGGCTGATCTGCAGAGCCAATTCGTTCAGCATTGCCGCGAACGCTGTGCGATCGAGTTTGACCTCGCGCAGTTCCGTGGTGCGGCGTTCCAGCAGCGCAGTCAGCGAATCGCTCTTCTGCCGGATGTCGTCCAATAGTTTACGCGATTCCTTCATCAAGTCCTGACGCAGGCTGCTCTGTTCTTCGGCGGTCTTGTTGTCGAGATCGAGGATCTTCTTGCTCAGCGCATCACTGCTCGTCTTCAAATCGCGGGCGATGTCGCGAAGCTGCTCCGTCCGCTCCTGGCGTTCGGCCTTCAGCCGCGATCCTAGCGCATCGGTTTCCTTCTTGATGAAACCCTCCAGCGATTCGAACCTCCGCGACGCGGCGTCCTTCATTTCGGCAAGATCCCGGGCGATCGACTCTTCCAGCCGGGCGAAACGCGCCTCGTAACTCTTGATCTGCGTCCCAAAAAGAATGTCACGAATTTTGTCAACGCTGCCGGCGGTCGGCTCGGCAGCCAAGTCACTGTTAGGTTCCACTACTTTCAGTTTCGCTTCGCTCATGGTTGTTCTAGCCTTTCGCAGCAGAATCGCGCGTTTCAAAGTTGTCTCCTCGGCTGCCGATGCCGCCCAATTCATCTAGGAAGCAAGGTGGAAGTCGCAAAGCCAGCTGATAACTTCAGCTGGCGCGGGGGCGGGCCTTAATGTTATTACTGCCTTGTTCTAGAATCAACTTATTCTTCGGCTTGTTAGGAAACGCCATGTCCGATCCAGTCTTCGAACACGTGCCACGCATCCTGATCGTCGACGACGATCCCGATATCCATCAACTACTTAGGCACATTTTGGGACCGCATCGCTACGCTCTGACTAGCACAGGAACGGCCGGAGACGCCTTCGCGCTGCTGCAAGGCCAGCCTGATTTTGACCTGCTTCTGCTCGACCTCGGCCTTCCGGATATGAACGGTCTGGAACTGCTGGCACAGTTAAGAAGTGCGTCGTTCACCGCCCGAGTCATTGTTATTACGGCCGACGGCACGCCGGAGGCGGTGATCCGTGCTCTGCGTCAGCAGGCCTACGACTATGTTCGCAAGCCTTTTTCTTCGCAGGATATCGAGGCAACGGTCGAGCGAGCGCTGCGCGCCAGCAAAGATCCTGATTTTGAAGTGATCTCGGCAAAGCCCGATTGGCTTGAGATCTCCATTCCGTGCACGCGCGATGCCGCGGAGAGGATCGAGAATTACGTCCGCCAGCTTAATTCGTGTCACGATCTGGAGCTCAGCCGGCAGGTAGGTCAGGTCTTTCGCGAATTGGTGATGAATGCAGTGGAGTGGGGCGGCAAACTGGATGCCTCTCGCAGAACGAGAATCGCGTGCATCCGAACCCAGCGAATGTTGCTGTACCGCATTGCGGACCCTGGCCCCGGATTCTTGATTGAAGAAGTCGACCATGCCTCGTTCGCCAACCCCGATCCGTTCGCTTACCTTAGTGCCCGTGAGGCGAAGGGTCTGAGGCCTGGAGGTTTAGGAATCGTCATGGTCACCGCTCTGGCTGACGAAGTCCAATATAACGAGGCGCGCAACGAAGTCCTTTTTGTCAAGTACATCCCATGAATCAGCGGGCCTGATTTTAGTATCGTGGTTTCAAATCCCACCCTCTCCGCCATACTTTTCGTGATAAGGTACTCACACCTGTGAGCAATCCCCTGCAAACGCCGTTTGATAGCGTCGAAAATGCTCACGAATACGTGCGCCTGCTGGTCGAAGCGATTGCGGAAGCTAAGAACGAGATTGCAACCGACCTGGGCGCGGCCACCGAGGCCAAGTTGGAGCGGCGGGCGCAGGCTCTGCAAATCGTGCAGTTCAAGTTAGACAAACTGGAGCAGCACCTGCAGATCAGCAGCCGGTTGCTCAACGATCTGCGGACTTTGCGGCGGCTTTTGCTGGAAGAACGTGCGGCCGGACAGGATTCGGCGGCATAAATGCCGGGTTAGATTTATGCCGGCGGCGTTTTTCGGCTCACGCTCGCAATTTTTCGGCAAACTTTTTCTCTAGTTTCGCCAGCTTCGGCGAAATCACGAACATGCAATAAGGCTGGCGCGAATTTTCGTTGTAATAGTTCTGGTGGTAGCCTTCGGCCACGTGAAATTCTCCGGCTGGTTCGACCGCGGTCACGATCGGCTCGGGAAACACTTTCGCCGCCGTCATCTCCGCAATCACATCCTCCGCAATTCGCTGCTGCTCTTCATCGGTGTAGAAGATGACGGAGCGATATTGCTCGCCCGCATCGTTTCCCTGCTGGTTGAGCGTGGTGGGATCGTGCACGGCGAAGAACACGTCCAGCAATTCGCGATAGTTGATCTGGTCGGGATCGAAGGTGACGCGCACCACTTCCACGTGCCCGGTATCACCGTTGCACACCTGGCGATACGTTGCCTGGTCGGCGCGACCGCCCATGTAGCCGGACTCGACGTGGAGGACGCCGGTCAGACGCTGAAACACGGCTTCAATACACCAGAAACATCCGCCCCCGAAGACTGCCGTTTGCTCTTTTGCCATGGTGGTTAGATGCGCGCGAACTGCGCAGGTTACGTTTTTAACGCAACCGCTCTCGCTGAGCTGTCCGGCGTCAGCGGTTTTATCGAATCTCGAGCGACACTACGTCGCCTTCCCCATCCTGACGTCCGCGATAATTGAGCGCGACGTTCTTGTTCTTCCAGTCGCAAGAGAATTCGTCCGCTCCAATCAGGACCACGTGTTGGCGGTCGCCCACGTGCAACTGCAAGGACTGACCGCCGGAAATCACGTTCAGCAGCGCCTGGCGATCGGCCGAGCAGTCGACCGCGGCGAGCCTGCCCTTGATGAACCGGACGGGCGCCGGCGGCGGCAGCGCCTCCGCGCCGACGTCGGCCGCAAGTTTTGCTTCGGGAAGACTTGCAGAACCGTCGGTGCGCTCGATGTCTGCGGAAGCTCGGATTGGGATCTGCTGCGACGAAGACTCCGTCTGCTCTTTGAAGTCCTCGGCTTGCGCCAAGGCGCCGGCGGCGCGTTCTGCAATCTCGGCGTTGGCGCTGCCGGTGAGCGGTCGCAGCAGCAGGATGGCCGCATCCACTTTGCGATTCACCATGTAGAGATTGGCCAGATTGATCTGATACGTCTCGTTCCTGGGCGCCAATTCCAGCGCCTTCTTCATGGTGGCCAGACCTTCTTCCGCGTCTCCGGCAAAGGTTTGCGCAAACGCCAGCAGGGAGTACGCGTCGGCGAGATTCGGGTCGAGCGCGATGGCCGTCTCCAACTCCTTTATGACCGCCTCCGACTTCTCCTCATCCACCGGGCCTCCAGTGCGATTCATCAGCAGGGCATTGTAATAATGCACGCGGGGGTCCTTGCTGTCGCGCTCCGCGGCTTGCTGGAAATACCGCCGGGCATGCTCGAAGTCCCGCTGTTGCAGATAGGCGTAGCCCAAGCCGCGCAAAGCCAGAGCATTGTTGGGATCGGTTTTGAGGACATCTTCAAATTCGCCGAGGGCGCGAGCGTGGTGATCGGGGGAGTGGGCGTGGATGTCGGCCAGCACAGCGCGGGCATCCGCCGCGCTCACGGGGGTCTCGGTAAATTGCGCTTCGACGATGCCGGAAGGCGTGGTCACGTGATAGTACCCGTAGCGGCCGCTGAGCAGATAATCATTCAGGACTTTGTCGAATTGCTCTGGCGTCATCCCCAAGGTCTGCTGCATCGCCTCTTCCACGGATTTTTTCTGGTTGAACACGGCATCGAAATACTCCACCAGTTTGGGCACCAGTTTGTTGTCATAAAGGTAGTGCACGACCAGGCTGGACTCGGCATAAAACGTGTTGCGATGGTCGCCGCTTTCGTTGTACGTCTTGGAATACTGCCGCACGCGAAACAAATCGGCGACGCGCATCATTCCGTTTTGTTGCAGGATGCGATAAGTATCCTCTGGAATCCTGCCGACGCGAGCTTCTTTGCGGTCGACCTCGATACTCGAAAAATACTCGGCAAACCCCTCCTCGAACCACGGCTGGGTGCGTTCCGACACATTTCCGTTCATTAACTGGTGCGCATATTCGTGAAAGACAATCGACCAAAGATCCTCGACCGACATGTCGAGCATGATAAAGCTGCGATCGTCGCCCGGTTGAAACAGACCCGCATCTTCGGTGGGTTTGCCGTTAAAGACCGGGGACATCGCTCGCATTTCCTTGCTGTTTCGGAAGGCCACGATCTGCAGCGGAGCCGGCAAATTCAGGCGGGCCTTGGGCTTCAGAGTTCCGAACACGGAACGCATCTGCTCGAAGTGAAGCGCGACGTCGCGGCCTCGCTTCTCGCCGGCATCGGTGATGACGGAAAAATTCGGCGAACGGATTTCCACCCACTGCGGGTCGGCGGCGAAGCTCGGGTGCGACCACAGAGCCAGACATGCCAGCGCAAAGCCAGGTTTGAGGAACCGCATGATCTCCTCGCGGCACTGGAATGGTACCGCACAATGCGGCCCACAGCTTACCACTATTTTGCGAAACAGAAAACGGCGTAGGAATGGCCTCGCGAGCCAGGTAACCTGTGAAAAGAATTACACAGACACGGTAAAAGAAGTTTCCGTGCGAGTCACGGGCCGGTAAAGTGTGTCACGTTCGATCGGCTGCCGGCCGGCCTCCGTGATCAGGCGCACCAGGTCGTGACGCCGCAAACCTTGGGGAGTAGTTGCGCCCGCATCGTGATAAATCTTTTCTTCGACGACCGTGCCATCGATATCGTCGGCTCCGAAGCGGAGCGAGATCTGCGCGATCTTCGGGGTCATCATCTGCCAATACGACTTGATGTGCGCGAAGTTATCGAGCACCAGGCGGCTGACGGCAATCTGCTTGATATCGGTCATGCCGGTGGTGGTAAAAAGATGCTGCAGCGGAGTGTTCGCCGGATGAAAAGCCAGCGGGATGAAAGTCTGGAAGCCGCCAGTCTCATCCTGCAAAGCGCGCAGTTTGAGCAGGTGATCGACGCGGTCTTCGTCGTTTTCAATGTGGCCGTAGAGCATGGTGGCGTTCGACTTCAGGCCGATCTGGTGGGCAAGGCGCGCGGTATCGAGCCATTGATTGCCGTCAATCTTGTGATCGCAGATGATGTGGCGTACGCGGTCGGAAAAAATCTCGGCGCCGCCGCCAGGCAGCGAGTCGACGCCCGCCTCTTTCATTTTTTCGAGCGTCTCGCGAATCGTCAGCTTCGAACGCTTCGCCAGATACGCAACTTCCACCATAGTGAAGGCCTTCATGTGGACTTGCGGGTAACGCTCTTTCAATCCGGAAACCAGATCGAGAAAATATTGAAATGGCAGGTCCGGATGCAGGCCGCCGACTATGTGAAACTCGGTAATCGCTTCGGTGTAGCCGGAAGCGGCCGTCTGGAAGGCTTCTTCAAGCGCCATGGTGTAAGCGCCGGGAGTATCTTTCTTACGGCCAAAAGCACACAGGCGACAGGCAGCCACACAAACATTCGTCGGATTGATATGCCGGTTGACGTTGAAGTAAGCCTTGTCGCCATGCATGCGCTCGCGCACCCAGTTCGCGAGCCAGCCCACGGCGAGGATGTCGCCGGTTCCGTAAAGAACGAGCGCATCGGCCTCGTTCAGGCGTTCGCCCGCCAGAACTTTGTCTTTGATCGGGACGAGGCGCGGATCGTCAGTTTGAAATGGGTGGGCGCTCGACATTATCTCTTATGATAACCCAATGGCCAGGGTCGAACACAGAGGCCCCAATCACCTGGCGCACCGGACGATCTAGAATAAACTACGGGTTGAAAGGAGCAAATCATGAATCGAGTCCTCATTACAATGTTTGCGCTGGTGTTGCTATGTGGAAGCTTAATGGCGCAGTCGACGCAGCCGAACAGCGGGAGCAAGCCGCAAGCGCAGCCCACCGGGCAAGCAGCGGCGCCTGCGCCTTCGGCTCCCGCCAATACCCCGACCAGGCTCGCGCCCGGCAGCATCCTTCCCGTACAGCTCACCAAGAGCATCGATGCGAAAAAAGCAAAAACCGGCGATGAAGTCGTCGCTAAGGTCACGCAAGACCTCCGAACCAACGCGGGCGCGATCATCCTGCCCAAAGATACGAAGATCGTTGGACATATAACCGATGTCCAGGCGCGCAGCAAAGAGCAGAAGGAATCGCAGCTCGCAATCGTGTTCGACCAGGCCGTTATGAAGAGTGGCGAAGCGATGCGAATGCCCATGACGATTCAGGCCATTATCGCACCGCGCAATTCCGGTAACTCCGCATCCGGCAATCCCGGCATGGAACCCGGCGGAACGTCGCCATCAGTTGGTGGGCGACCGGGACCGATGGGAGGAGCAACCCCGACGGCAAGCGTTCCAAAAGCTCCATCCGACGCATCGCCGAGTGCGTCGGGACAACCTCAAGGGCAACCGCCAATCACGGGAAACACGCAGGGCGTGGTGGGGATCGAGAACCTGAAACTTTCGGCCGCACCGGATGCGAAACAGGGGTCGGTGGTGAGTTCAGAAAAAAATAACGTTAAGCTCGACGATGGCACGTTGCTTCTGCTGCGCGTGAATTAGTAATGCAAATCGGAAACCGTGAAGCAGGAAAGAGGACGGTGTCGGCTACGTCCTGAGCAGCAGATCGCCCGCGACAAAGAAAAAGAACACCACCGAAATCACTCCGTTCATGGTGAAGAACGCGGCGTTTAGTTGGCTCAGGTCGTCGTGGCGAACCAGGGTGTGTTCGTAGGCCAGGAGCGCTGCGACCGCAACTACTCCGGCAATCGCCAGCTTCCCCAAGCCGAAGATAATGATCAGCGCGACCAGCAACCCCAGCATCACGACGTGAAACAAGCGGGCGATGACGAGCGCGCTCCTGATTCCGAAATAACGCGGCACCGAGTGCAAGTCATGGCTGCGGTCATGGTCGTGGTCCTGACAGGCGTAGATCACGTCGAAGCCGCCGACCCAGAACGTGACTGCGGCGGTGAGCAGCAGAATCCGGGGATCGAGCGAGCCGCGAATCGCGATCCAGGCCGCAGCCGGGGCGATGCCCAGAGCAAATCCGAGAATCAGATGCGACCAGCGCGTAAGGCGTTTGGTGTAGGAATAGAGAAGGATCACCGCCAGCGCCACAGGCGAGAGCATCAGCGTCAGGCGGTTCAACTGGGAAGCGGCGAGGACAAAAATTCCGCATGCGACCAGCACAAACACAGTCACAAACGACGAAGTCAACTGACCGACCGGCAGCGCGCGGGTTGCGGTGCGGGGATTGGCGGCGTCAATCGAGGCGTCGGCCAGGCGATTGAAGGCCATGGCGGCGGAGCGCGCCGAGACCATGGCGACGACGATCCACGCCAGTTGCCGCCATGCGGGCAGGCCGCCAGCGGCCAGCATGGCTCCGCAGAGCGCAAACGGGAGCGCGAAAATGGAGTGCTCCCACTTGATCATCTCGAGCGTGATCTTCAGATTTCGGAAGAAAGCCACGGATTTAATTGTAAAGCAGCGCTCAGTAGCGAGTGGTCGGCGGTCAGTGGTCGGTGGTCAGAAAAGTCAATTGCATCAGCGGGCACGGGTCCAACTGACCACTGGCCACTAGCCACTGTCCGCCGTTCCTTCCACCAGCGGCACGAAACGGCAGCCTTCCAGAATTTTCACTTCGGGCTGCCCGCCGACTTTGACGATCAATTGCAATTCCTGACCGGAGGACGGGCCTACGGGCACGATCATACGTCCGCCTTCGCGCAGTTGCGCGAACAGCGCTGGCGGCATCGCGGAGGTCGCAGCCGAAACGAGAATGGCATCGAAGGGCGCGAACTCCGCCCAGCCCTGCGTGCCGTCGCCCACTCTGATGTGCACGTTGCGATATCCCAGCCGATGTAGCGTGGCTTCCGCCGTAGCTGCCAGCGCCGCGTGGCGCTCCTCCGAATACACCTCGGCCGCAAGCAGCGAAAGCAACGCCGTCACGTAGCCCGAGCCAGTGCCGACTTCGAGGACGCGGTCACCGTCTTTGAGAGCGAGATACTCGAGCATCGCGGCCACGATATACGGCTGCGAGATGGTTTGCTCTTCGCCGATGGGCAGCGGGTGATCTTCGTAGGCTTGTTGGCGAAAGTTCTCAGGGACGAACTCATGCCGCGGCACTTGGCGCATCGCATCGAGCACGCGAGGGTCGCGGATGCCGCGCTCCGCAAGTTGCACGCGAACCATGGCTTCGCGCTGGCGCTCCGGAGAATCGGGTTGGAAGGGAAAGCTCATAGCTCCGCCGGCCTTGGACGGCCGAGGGCGGCCGTCTCTACATGGGTCAGTAAGGACCTATGATTCCGCCGATGCTGCGCGCGATGGGCGCCTCGGGCCGCGTCGTCTTCTCTTGCGCTTCGATCATGTCGAGATACTTATAGGCCGAGCCGGTATTGAAGAGGACGACCTTGTCGTCGGCGCTAAGGAAGCCACTGGCGCGCAGCTTCTGGTAGGCGACCAGGGATGCGGCTCCTTCGGGCGCGGCGAATACGCCTTCCACGCTTGCCCAGTGCCGCACCGCTGCGAGAATCTCTCCGTCGGTGGCTGCCACCGCGGTGCCTTGGCTTTTTTCCAGGATATCGAGAATCAGGTAGTCGCCGTAGGCTTTGGGAACGCGCAATCCGGCGGCAAAAGTCGCGGCATCGGTCCACATTTCGCTGGTCCAAATTCCGGAAGCGGTCTTGGTTCCGGAAGAGCTCTTCCCTGCTTCCCATGCCTTCACGATCGGCGCGCAGCCGGCCGCCTGCACGGTAATCATTTTCGGGCGCGCTTTCTTAGAACCATCATTGCCAATCCAGCCCAGTTCTTCCATCTCATCGAAAGCCTTCCACATACCGATCATGCCCACGCCGCCGCCGGTCGGATAGATGATCGCTTGCGGAAGCTTCCAATTCATCTGCTCAGCAACCTCGTAGCCCATGGTTTTTTTGCCTTCGACGCGGAACGGCTCTTTCAGGGTCGAGACATCAAACCATCCGTCTTTATTTCCAGACGACCTGTCTTTGTTGATGCGCTCGGCCACCATGCGGCCACAGTCGCTGATCAAGCCGTCGACCAGCGTGACGTGCGCGCCGTAGTAATCGCATTCCATGCGATTCGCGAGAGGCACATCTTTCGGCATGAAGATGTGAGCTTCAATACCCGCCGCGGCCGCGTAGGCGGCCAGCGCGCCCCCGGCGTTTCCGGCCGATGGAGCGGCGAGCTTCTTCAGTCCATAACGTTTGGCCATGGTCACGGCCGCCGACATGCCGCGGGCTTTGAACGATCCGGTCGGATTCAGGCCTTCGTCTTTGATGAAAACATTCGGATACTCGCGGCTCGGGAGCATGGGCGTGAATCCCTCGCCCAGCGTGACGGGCTTTTCATTGGCTCTAAGCTCCGGGAGAACTTCGGCGTAACGCCACATGCTGGCTACGCGGCCGGATAAATTTTCGCGACGCAACTTCCCTTTCAGGCTTGCTAGATCGTAGCGGACGTAAAGGACTCCGCCATCTTTGGGGCAGACATTTTGTGGACGGTCGGCGGAGAGATGCTCTCCGCAGCGAGTGCATTCGAGATAGGCAATTCGCATCGAGGGAAGGATAGCACTTTGGCCGTTAGCCCCTAGCTCTTGGCTTCTGACTGTCAGCATTAGCTTTGAACAGAACGTGGAACACTCATCGAGTGCTTCGACCGAGGATTGTCGGCCCTATGGCGATTTTCCGCCAGTTACCACACTTCACGAGCGACAATTACAATTGCTGGAATGAAATGGGTGCCATTATACGCGGTGACAGCTCTAGTGACCGGACTGCACAATTTCTATGGGCTCATGAGCATGGTCAACGGTGCCCCGATCAATGTGTTGAATTGTATATCCCTGCTGGGTTCTGCTACGTTGCTAGGAGCCGCGTTTCTTCTGCCCTTTCGACCAAGCTTTGCCGCAAAGGTTGGGTTAGCAGGTTCAATTTTGTCGTGGGTCTTCTACGGACCACTAATTTTTGCCAGCTTAGTCGCACCCTTTTCCATTTGGCTTGAAATCAAGGCGCTTAGCACTTTCCACGATTACGTTCCGCTTATAGGCATGCTCTTTGGCCCTGTCCTATTGATTGCCTGTACCGTCCACTCGACACGTTTCCTCAGGAGTAGTAGGGAGACTATTCGGCCACCAGTCAACTGAGAAATGAGGTTGTTGACGAAATCAGCGTTTGCACCCATTGTCCGGGGCCACTCCTACGGCGAAGACAAGACATGTCCCGTAGTGGCATGCCGCCGCGCCAGTACCCCCTCACGCTGACAATTTCTTGAGCATCTCCTCCGCCCGCCGAAACCAAGGCCGCTCGCGCCGCCGCAGGTATCCCGGCATACTTGGCTTCTTGTCGAGCACTTTCTGCGCCCATTCTCGGGCTTCGGCGTTGCGGCCCTCGGAGGCAAGCAGATCCGCAAAATTTAAGTAGGTCTCCGACAACGTCGACGTGATCGTTACTTGCCGAAAGAGCGCCTCGGCTTTTTCTTTCTGCCCAGTCTGCGCGTAGGCGTGGGCTAGCAATCCCGCCGCGCGCTGGAAATCGTAGTCGGATTCTTTGCCGACCACGCGCTCCAGGTCGGGCAACGCGGCAGTCGCGTCACCTAGAAGCAGGGCGCAAACTCCGCGGCGATAAAAGGGGTCGAGGGTATCGGCCCGGGCAGCAATGGCTTTGTCGAAGGCGGCTCTGGCCTCGGCCAGCTTGCGATCGTCCATGTAAAGGTCGCCGAGTTCTTCGTAGTTCCCGGCGGACGGATTGTCGCGGATCGCGGCCTCCAGTTCGGCAATGCGCCGGCGGCGCGGAAAAACTTTGAAGGACTGGCCGAGCAATCCAATGTCGGGCAACGCCTCGACAGCGAGATAAATAATTGCGCCCAGCGGACCTAGAAACAGGATGATGAAAATCCAGTAGGTATCCGGACGGCGGCGGATGAAGTGGACGATCGCCAACGCCTCAAGAATGACGCCGATGAGGCCCCAACGAAATAAAAGATAAATCAGTAATCCCATGTTTTGTTAGAGCCTAAGCAGGCCTAGCGTGAGATTACACATTTGTGGAAGATGGAGAAAGTAACCGCTGGGTGGCAGCACAGCCGAGCTGCGCTCGGCTTGGACAGGCGGGCGCGCCCGTCCCCACGCAGACTCTAATCCGCTACTCGTAGCCGGTTCTGCCAGTGCGACCATAGGAACCATACGATCCCGGCCACCAGAAACACTCCAATCACGGCGTCGAATTTGTGGAAGTACTTCCCCAGCGCGCGCCAATTCTCTCCGAGTTTCATGCCGAAGTAGGCCAGCGCGAAACACCAGGGCCACGATCCCAGGAAGGTATAGATGTGGAATTTGCCGCGCGGCATGCGCGCGACTCCGGCGGGCAGCGCGATAAAGGTACGGATCACGGGCAACAGGCGCGCAATGAACACGGCCATGTCTCCCCAGCGGAGAAAGAAACGGTCGGCCCAGTCGAGTTCGCGATGGCCCATCAGAATCCAGCGTCCGTAACGTACGACCAGCGGGCGCCCGCCGTAACATCCAATTTCGTAGGCGACGAGCGAACCCAGATTGCATCCAATGGCGCCAGCGGTTGCGGCCCAGACCAACTTCATCGCGCCGGTATAAACGAGGTAGCCGGCGAAGGGCATGATCAGTTCGGACGGCAGCGGAATGCACGCCGACTCAATCGCCATGAGCAGCGTAATGCCAAGGTAGCCGGTCGCCGCGACGAGGGAATTGATGAAGACGAAAAGTACGGTCAGGATTCTTTCGGTCATTTTGAATTAGAAATGCAAATCGGGTGATCGGGCCATCGGGTCATCGGGCCATCTAAAATCAACACCTGGGCCTAGGCGCACGATTTCAGATCACCCGATGACCCGATGGTCAGATGACCCGATCGCCTTTCAGAATGCCCCTTCCTGAGTGAAGCTGAAGCCGGGCAAGGTTACGCCATCGGCCGATTTTGCGACCTTCACTTTCACTACGGGCGCGTCGGGAGCGGTGACCTCGGCGGGCCGCAGCACCGCGTATTGCGAGAAAACTTCGCTGTATACCTTGGTGACAAGGTGATCCTGGCCGGTTGCGTCCTGGCGCCAGACTTGCCCGAGTTTGATACTCTTCACGGCCACTGGTTTTGTCCTTGGTTGTCAGACCTTAGTTCTCAGAGCTTAGTTCTCAGAGTACTCACCGAGCGACCAAGCCGTCAATTGCAGCGGAGTTACTTTGAGGGGATGGGCCCGCGGTTTGCGGGCTGGGGGCTTGACACAATCGACTGATTACGACATTTACGTCTGCTTCGATGAGACACCCTTCGCGTTCCACTGAAATACTTCATCCAGGGGCACATTGAATGCATGGGCGATACGGAATGCTGCCTCCAGTGACGGCGAATATTTTCCCGCCTCGATCGCTGCAATCGTCTGCCGCGTAACGCCAATTCGCTGCCCAAGTTCGGCCTGCGACATTTCCCCGTTTTGGAACCGCAGGAAGCGAATCCGGTTTGTAATCGATCCTTCCATCACGCCTGCCTGCGATAGCTCATCACGACCACGCCGTAGTGAGCGACTTCGGCAAGAACGATCATTGCCAGCGCAGCATTGACGATGGTCCATCCGCTGGAATTGAACGGCATGACGCAGCCCACAAGGATCATGCCGCCAATCAGAACGTAATAAGCGAAGCTGATGGATCGGCGCATGATCGTGATATCACGCTCGTCCAGTGGCGTGCGCGCCTCGCCAGGAGACCCGCGGTTGAGATAAAGATGTCCGAGGCCCAGAATGGCCATCTGCACAACCGCCGCTACCGCGAACAGGCCGAGCTGGCGAAGGCTCGCCCCTGAGGGGCGCGAGTGGGAACTGGCCTCAACAATCGCAAAATACGGGCCAAAAGCAACCGCCATCGCAATCAGCGAAAGCCAGGCGGTCTTCTCTCTGTAAGGCATATGCGACTCCTTGGTGAACCGTGAACTAATGTAATACATTATTTACACCATGTCAATAATTATTAACGTATTGTTAACACATATTGTCTTGCAAGGGGGTGTTTTCGGAAATCCAGGTCGATGGATCGCGCTTGGTAGCGGAGACCGCGCTACTTCCTTCGTTCAAAATCCGATAACCCTCATCGCCTTTGTTACCATGAACCACATTCAGGAGGAAACCGATGGCTCGCGGAAATGTGCCGCGTCAACCGAGTCGCAGCGGGCTTCAGGACGGACGACAGGAAGGTGCGCGCCGGAGGACCGCTACCCAATTGAAGGCTGCTCGCGCGAAGAACGCTCCCGCGCGTCCCCACGCCGGTCGAGCACCGGCTAAGCCCGGAAAGGCTCCCGCAAACGCTCTGAAGACCGCGGCTCCGAAAAAGAAAGCTGCTTTGGCCACGGGAGACGCCGCAAGCCGCGTCTCTACCTACGATCCCTTGGCGCCCGAGCGGGTGCGGCAGATTATTGCCGGGCTTGATCAGCTCTATCCCGGAGTGACGTGCGCTCTCACCCACCGCAGCGCCTGGGAATTGCTGGTCGCGACGATTCTTTCCGCGCAGTCTACCGATGTGCGGGTGAACATGGTCACGCCGGGCCTTTTTGCGAAGTATCCGACCGTCCAGGATTTCGCGGCGCTTGAGCCCGAACAGTTACAGCCGGATATCTACTCAACTGGTTTTTTTCGCAACAAGGCGAAGTCGGTGGTGGGCGCGGCGCGGAAAATCGTCGCGGATTTCGCCGGGAACGTGCCGCACACAATGGACGAATTGCTGAACCTGCCGGGAGTGGCGCGCAAGACGGCAAACGTTGTGCTTGGGACGTGGTTCAAAAAAAATGAAGGCGTCGTCGTGGATACCCACGTCACACGCATTTCGCGGCGGCTTGAACTAACGAAGCAGGACGACCCGAAGAAAATCGAAGAGGATTTGATGCGAATCATTCCTCGCGAGCGCTGGACGGATTTCTCTCACGAAGTGATCTGGCACGGGCGCAAGTTGTGCGTGGCGCGGGGTCCGAAGTGTGCCGATTGCGCGCTGGAGAAGCTTTGTCACGCCGCGGATAAGACCTGGTCTACGGTTGACATTCATCCGGAGGCAACGCCTTAGTCGCTGCCAGAGACTGCAGATCCCTCCCTTTCGACTGCGCTCAGGGTCGGGATGACAAATCCTAATTTGTTTGGGTGCAGTTCAGTTTCCGGTGTAGGACAACTCTACTACCGTGCAATCGTCGTTCAGCGGAGTGCCTCCGCAAAAATCGGCTACGGCGGCGAAGACATCTTCCATGGACCTGCTTTTCCCGGCCACATTTTCGAGGCGTTCGCTGTCGAACATGTCTCCGCGGGCGTTCTCGGCTTCGGTCACACCGTCAGTCACCAGGATCATGCGGTCTCCCGGCCTCATCTGGCAGCGATCGCTCGAGTAGGTCGCATCGGCCAGCAGGCCCACCGGCAGGTTGCCATGGGCTGGCCTTAGCACTTCTTTGCCGCAGATCCACACCGGCGGAATGTGTCCGCAGTTGACGTATTCCAGTTCTCCATCGTTGCGCAGACGCGTAATGATCATGGTCGCGTATTTCTCACCGATGTGCTTGTAGGTGAAAAAGCGATTGACCGCGTCGACGATCTCGACCAGTGGCATGCCGGAAATAAGTTGCGAGTACACCATGCCCTGAAGAATGGAAGCGAGCAGCGCCGCCGAAACTCCTTTGCCGCTGACGTCAGCGAGAACCACCGCCAGCCCCTGGGGCGTGTTCACGGCTTCGAAAAAATCGCCTCCGATTTCTTTGCAAGACATGTTGCGTCCGTTCACCCGGGCAAATGGAACTTCGGGCAGAGTCACCGCCAACAGACGCTGCTGAATGGAGGCGGCGATCGACAACTCCTGCTGGTAGCGGCGGCCGGCTTCTTCGGCCTGCACCAGGCGCGCGTTCTCAACCAGTTGCGCCGCTTCGGTCGCGATGGCGAGCAGAATATCTTTGCTTACGCCGGCGATATCGCGCGAGGCAAAGCGCGAATCGACGTAGAGCGCACCCATCACTTCTCCGCCGGCGGGTTGCTGCTCGCGCGTGGTCTGCACTAGGGGCTTGCGCAGAGGCATGCAGATCACGGTGCGCAGGTCGAAGGCGACAATGCTTTGCCGCTCCTTCACATCGACCTCCTTACTGGTGTCGGTGACCAGGTATTCGGAGTTCGAAGTCAACGCGCCCTCAAGCACGGAGCGGGAAATGGTTTTGTCGTCGAGCAGCGGCTCGCCCTGCGAGTTGCGTCCGGCGGCCAGGGTCAAGGTGCCGTCGACATCGCGAAGAAAAATGTACCCGCGTTCGGCGCGGGTCAATTTCAGCGTGGCATCGATCAACGTCATCAGGATTTCATCGAGCACGCCGATGGTGTTGAGCTTGCGCGCCGCTTCCATGAAGAGCGTCAGTTTCTCGAGGTCGGTTGCCTCGGGGGCGATCTGGATGCCAGAGATCTGGCTCAGGAACTCGCGCGCCGTGTTCGAGGTGGTGTGCAGCGGGTGGAAGATCAGGTAGGCGACATCGCGCGCGCCAAATTCCAGCCGGTCGTTGCGTTGCAGCTTGTGACGGTCAACTTTTTCGCCGTTGACAAAGGTTCCGTGCTTGCTCCCGTTGTCTAAGACGAAAAACTCCCCGTTTTCCGAAATGATGGAAGCGTGCTCGCGCGAGACGCGCGGGTCGGCGATCACCAGGTCGCGATCGACTTTGCGGCCCACGGTGTAGGGCGTGTGATTCAGTGACAGCGTCTGCTGATCGCTTCCCTGGACAAAAATGGCGATGGGAAAGATGGCGGATATGCCCGAGTGCGAAGAAGCCGACATGTACCCTGAATTCCCCCACGGCCCTCATGCCAAATGAAAGCACCCCCTGGCACAGGCCTCCAAAGCATTCTACGACGTACTCAGCACATCCGACGCGGTAAAACTCGCCTGAGATACGTAACCGTATCAACGCCCCTACCCGTCCGACGGAAGCGGCCTCCATCGGGCGCTCGTGACGCGGCACCCTACCCCACTCAAGCCCCGGGCGCCGCGGCATCCCCGCGTCCATACTTCCTGTAAATCCAAACCACGAGCGGAATCCACCACCAGGGATTCAGCGGTGGCCAAACCCATGAGCCCAGGAAGAGGCTCGCGTACACCAAGAGGAACAGGGCCAGATCCACGCGCATTTCCGATCGCGTCGCCCCCCCGGGTGCCGAGAATAGCATAAGCACGACCGGCAGCAGCAGTGTCAGATCATGGATCACGGCGTGATAGCCAACCAGAATGCAGGTCACACAGGCCGCTGCAAATGCGAAGCGAATCCCGCTTGTTCGCCTCCCAACTTCTCGCCACGCGATCCCGAGTGCGGCCGTCGCACAAACGATCGCCGCCAGGGTAGCGGAGTTTCCATCGCTCTTACCCGCGAGTTCCCCAATCAACCCGCGGAGGTTCGGCATGGCCGCGATCCGTGTGCCGGCTGCGCCGTGATTCTCTATATGAACCACGAAGTGCCCGTAGTCAGCGATCCCATGCCATCCCGTCATCGTCGCCCAGACAGTCACCAGCAGCGCCGCCACCGGGCAAAGCCCCAACCACAATCGCGGCCGTCGCACCGCCAGTACAAGCGCCAGCGGAAGCACCAGATGGAACTTGAACAATCCGCATCCCAGCACGGCACCCGCCAAAACCAGGCGGTTCCTTGCGAGCAAAAACACGCTTCCAGTCACCAGTAGCAGAAGCAGAACCGAATCCTGTCCTTGAATCAATGCCCGGACAGCCGGCGCGAAGGCGGCCACGCTCAAAATCAAGAACAGCGGACTGAGTCGTTGTGTCTCGGCGAATGTCTTTCTCACCATTGCCAAGCTCAGCATCATCATGACGAGATTCAAGAAGGTCCAAACCAGGTACGCCGGAAAGTTACGCAGGTAGGTCAAAGGCACAAACAGCAGTTCCTCAAACGGAGGGTGCAAATCGTGCAGTTCGGCCACGTGACCGGCGCGGACCATCTCGGCTCCCCGGTAAAACACGGTGAAATCCTGATATCCATTGCGTATGAACCAAACCAGGTGCGGCGCTCCGGCGCAGCTAAGCAGCGTCAGCGCGAGAAGAAAAATGCCCGCCAGTCGTTCCTTGCTTCGCATAAGTTCGGCTGACGTCATGAGGAGTTTCCCAGAAGTCCCCGACCCTTTATTTGCCGGATCCAACATTCATGATCCTCTCAACTCGCTTCGTTGCAGACGCTTCCCGCTGGCAAACACGTAGAGCAGAAACCAAGCTGGAACCGTCCACACATACCAGAACGCAGTGCGATGCTCGAGTATGAGTGCCAGTACGGCGGCGTTGATGCCCAGGAAAGATGCGGCAATACCGATCAGACTTCCCCGACGACCCCTCATGGCCCCGGCAGCCGCCCGGAATACGCATGGCAAAAGAACGACCTGATCGAAGAACCAGCTGTACGAAATTGTCAATATGGAGATCAGCAGCAGCATCGGCATCTCATCCGGCCAATGCCATCGACCGGAACTTCTCCAATGGAAAAAGAACCATAGCAATGCCAGAAGAGCCGGCAACACCTGGAGCGGATAGTATTGGCCCAGCGACAATCGCAACCAGCCACTTACGGTCGGAGTCACTTCCTCGATCACCCCGCTCTTCAGAAGATTGATGTATTGACTGAAGATGGCGTGATCCAGGAACGCGGCGACCAAGCTTGCCAGCGCTGTTATGGAGCACAAGGCCGCAATCGTCCGTATCGTGCGCGCGCGGACCGACCAACCTAGAAGGGCCGCCCACACCAGGAAAACGAGATGTGGCTTCAGTGCTACCAGAAATAAAAAGGCGCCGGCCAAGGTAAGTTTCTTTCGCTGTTCAAAATGGAGAAAACCCGCTACACCCAACAGAACCAGCGGGCTGATCTGGCCCAGCGCAAGCGCGACCGGGACGGGCAAGAACAAAGCCGTGCTTAACCCTGGGATCCACAATGATTCCGTCTCGGAACCGTAGAGTTCCCAAAACCATCGCCCCGATAGGAATATCGCAGTTAAGCCAAGCCCGAACCACAATTGTTGTGCCTGATTGAAAGAAAGCAGTCCGAGCGGGACGATCACCGGCACAATCCACGGGGGATTGCGCATGATGAGCGCGCGCGATGATACCAAACCAACCTGCCGCTCAAGGGTGAGCACCGGTCCAGCCGCGTAGGGATCAAGGCCGTCCAGTACTTGACGGGCCGCGGTCCAATACTCAACGAAGTCGTTAACATGGCCGCTCGCCTGGGGCTCGGGACGGGCCGCTACCGTACCGAGAAATACAAGGAGTAGTGCCAGCAAGCGAGTGGAGGGCAACGCGGGACGAAAAAGGACTCCAGGCAATTTTTCCGTTCGGCGGCATTGGCGCCATTTCATGTCGAGCCTTGTCGAAACGCCCTCATTCTATAATTGCCCGGTCCTGATAATTGCCACCTCGGCTCCAATGAACATTCTCGCCAGCAAGCCTCCGCGCTTTGCCGCCATCCTACTCCTTGGTCTGTTGGCCATGACCGCACGCACGGCCACCGATCCCGACCTCTGGTGGCACCTGCGCACCGGGCAATGGATCGTGGAAGCCGGCCACGTTCCCCATTCCGATCCTTTTTCCTTCACTCGTGCCGGGCAGGCTTGGGTGTCGCATGAATGGCTGTCGGAGGTCGCGTTTTACGAACTCTGGAAGCACGCTGGCCCCCCTGCCCTGATCGTATTCTCCGCCGTGATAACGACAGCAGGTTTTTTGCTGCTTTATCTGCGCTGTCTTTCCCGGGGAGGCCAGCGGCACTGGGCAGCCGCCGCAACTGCTCTAGGTGCATTGGCCGCCGCTCCCTCCTGGGGCGCGCGGCCGCAGATGTTCACTTTTACTCTGGCCAGCTTGCTGCTCTGGCTGGTCGAACGCGGCGAAGAGCGTCCCTGGCTCTTGTTTTTCATACCACCTCTTTTTCTCCTTTGGCTGAATCTGCACGGTGGTTTCGCGCTTGGACCGGCGCTGCTGCTGGCATATATTGTCGGGCTGCTTATGGAAACGGCCACCGGCAACACACCCTGGCCAGAGGCGCGCCGTATCGTTTTGCGGTTGCTGTTGCTTCTGCTGGTTTGTTTGGCGCTCGTGCCTCTGAACCCCAGCGGCGCTCATCTCTATGTGTATCCGTTCCATACTTTATTCTCGTCCGGGATGCGATCGTTGATCGGCGAGTGGCGCTCACCGGATTTCCATGAAAGCCTTTATCGCCCGCTGCTGCTCGTATGGCTGCTGCTTTTGACCGCGGTGGCGAGTTTCCGCGCGCGGCTCAGGGGACGCGTGCTCGCACCTTTGCTCCTTACTGCGTTCGCCGCGCTGGACGCCGCCCGCCACATTCCAATTTTCGTTTTGCTGGCGATGCCGGTGATGGCCGCAGCTCTGCTGGCTTCTCCGTCCGACATCTGGAAAAGCGCGAAACTGGGAGCGCCCATCTCTTTGCGGACCAGCCAGGTTTTCAACTTAGCCGTTCTCGTTCTAATGGCGGTATTTGTCGCGGCCAGGTGGGACAGTCTGGCCCGCGCCCAGGATGCCCGCGAAGCCGAGCACTTTCCTCAGAAAGCGGTGGCTTTCCTGCGTTCCGGCAACTATCCGCGGAAAATTTTCGTTTTCTACGACTGGGGAGGCTATGCCATTTGGAAACTCTATCCTGAATATCGCGTATTTGTGGACGGCCGCGCCGATCTTTATGGCGACGATTTGCTCCGGCAGTCGATTCGCACCGTGATGCAGCTCCGAACCGGCTGGAGAGAAGTTCTCGACCATTGGAACGTGGAGGGGGTACTCGTACCTCCTTCCTCCTCAATCGCGCAAGCCCTGCTTCTCGACCCCAACTGGCATAAAGCGTTTAGCGACCCGAAAGCCATCATTCTGCTTCGGGCCCCGTCGGGCGGCGAAAACACGGATATTTCGACAGACCGGTCGTCAAAAGGGCAAGAAAGTGAAAAAATATTTCCCAGAGCCGTCCGGAATCTGCGAAACTAGGGCGCACACTAGAAATTGGGGTCCCACTCGGTTCCGGTTTGGGATCTTAAGGGGTACAGTTCGAAGGAGTCTAAAATGACAGATTTTTGCAAACTCTTGTGGCGTAATGAGGAAGGACAGGATATCGCAGAATACGCCGTAATGCTCGCCGTAATTCTAGTGATCGTAATCGGCACCGTGCGTCTGATTGGCAGCAACGCGAACAATGTGTTTTCTCAGGTCGGAAGCCAACTCGGCACGCAGTAGAGGCGAGCGGCCCGGAGTACGTTTCTCGCGCGGGAAGTGTTTCCGCCGCGGCCAGGCATCAGTCCGGAGATGTTTTCCGGAGGGAGAGGAATGAATCGAAGCCGGTTGTTGATGATCGGAGGCTTGGCGCTGGCGATCGGCCTGCTCGTCAGCTATGCCGTCTATACCCAGATGCAGAGCGCTACGGGCAAGGCCAACATTGGGGCTGGAGCGCAGGTCATGGTGGCCGCCAACGATATTCCGGTTGGCACCAAATTGGCGGCAACCGATGTCGCCACCATCACCATCCCGGCAACGGCGATCCCTCCCGGCGCGTTCTCTTCACCGGCAAAGATTCTGGGGCGCGGCGCAATTCTGCCGATGAGCAAAGGTGAATTCATTCTGTCTACCAAGCTGGCCGCGGTGAACGCCGGATCGGGCCTGCCCTCGATGATCCCCCCGGGAATGCGCGCCGTATCCGTACGTGTCAACGACGTGGTTGCGGTGGCCGGCTTTGTGCAGCCGGGCACGCGCGTGGATGTGATGGCTACCGGGAATCAAGGCCCCGGCGGAACTCAAACCAGCACCGTCCTCGAAGATGTTCTGGTCCTCGCTGTCGGCAAGAGCCTGGACCGCACTTCCGCCGAAGCGCAAGTCGCCCCTGTGATTACGGTTCTGGTTTCTCCGGACGACGCGCAGAGGCTGGCGCTGGTTTCGCAGGAAGGACGAATTCAGCTGTCTTTGCGCAATCCGCTGGACACAAAACAGGGAGGCATTAGCGCCACGCGGGTCAGTTCGCTGTATCCGGGCGAAAAGCCGGAGGTGAAGGAGTTCAAACCCAAGGTGCGCAAAGAAGTAGCAAAGGTTGCGCCCCCCGCGCCCTACGAAGTGGAAATGATCCGTGGCAACAAACGGGAAGAAAAGAAGTTTGATACAACACCGCCGCAGTAGTTCGCGCAGGCTCGTCTCCTTAGATATATATGCTGGTGTATCCTCGCAGAGGCCCGAATTGATTAAATCTCTTACGCTCGTCGCCGCCGTTTTCCTCTTTGGTGCGACCACGATGTTCTCGCGCACGGTCGCTTTCGACGGCCGTGCATCGGCTGCGCCAGCCGCGCAGAACCACAATTCCCAGAATCCGGACTCTCAGAATCAAGGTTCTCAAAACCAAAGCTCACCCAATCAAAGTTCTCCGAATCAGGACAACCCGCCCCCCGCACCGCCCTCGACCTCCGCCCAGAGCGTTACCGCCGGTGCCGCTCCCCTGCGCGTGATGGTGGGTAAGTCTCTGCTGATTAACACCACCGAAAGACTGAAACGCGTCTCGGTCACCGACCCCTCGGTGGCGGATGCGCTGGTCGTCACACCGACGCAGGTTCTGGTCAATGGACTTGCTCCGGGTGAGGTTTCGCTGCTGATCTGGGACGAACTGGAACGCTCGCGCAGCTTCGATCTCCGCGTCGATGTCGATATCACGGCCGCTTCGGAAGAAATGCATCGCTTGTTCCCGAACGAGGAGATCAGCGTGACGCCCTCGCGCAATGCGATTGTTCTCTCCGGTCACGTAACCACCGAAGACGTCGCCAAGCACGCCGGCGCGCTGGCCTCGGCCTATTCCCACAATGTGGTGAACGTGCTGACCTTCGGCCCGGTCGGAGCTCAGGAAGTACTGCTGGAAGTCAAGTTTGCCGAGGTCGATCGCACGGCGATGACGCAACTGGGCATCAATCTTTTCTCCACCGGCGCGGGAAATACTCCCGGAAGCATAACCACCGGCCAGTTCGGCGGTGTCACCGGGCTGGGTAACATTTCCGATACGGGATCGCTGAGCCCTTTTCCCTCCGCGGCGACAGTAAGCAATGCGCTCAACCTGTTCTTCTTTAACCCTTCGGTCCATCTGGGCGCCGTGATTGAAGCCCTTAAGACGCAAAATCTGTTGGAGATTCTCGCCGAGCCCAACCTGATCGCGGTCAATGGCAAGGAAGCCAGTTTCCTGGCCGGAGGAGAATTTCCCTTTCCCGTGGCGCAACAAAATGCCAGCGGAATCGCAACCGTCACGGTTCAGTTTCGCGAATTTGGCGTGCGCCTGAAGTTCACTCCCGTGATTCAGCCCAACGGCGCCATCCACCTGCATGTCGCCCCCGAGGTCAGTACTCTGGACTTCGCGGACGCAGTCACGGTCTCGGGAACTACCATACCCGCCATCAGCACGCGCAAGGCCGAAACTGAATTCGAGTTGCAGGATGGCCAGAGCTTCGTCATCGCCGGCCTGCTGGATAACCGGGTCACCAATGTTGCCAACAAGATTCCGGGGCTCGGCGATATCCCGATCCTCGGCAATTTCTTCAAAAGCAAGAGCGTCCAGAAAAGCAATTCGGAGTTGATGGTCTTGTGCACGGTGCACAGGGTTTCGCCCGCCGTGGAGCCGCCCAAGACCCCGGCGATGCCGCAGCCGACCCTGGACAAGGGCAAGTTTGATAGCAAGAAAGGCAATTGAGTTATTTAATTATTGATACCTTGAGTCATTGACTCATTGAAAATCGCGGTCGGGGCCTTTAATGATTCAATGTCTCAATGATTTAATGATTCAATGTTTTTATTGGTTCAATGATTCAATGTTTTCAGGGGTGGGGACCGAGTCATGCCGGAATTGTCAGTAGCTGTGTTCGCCACGGACAATGACCAGCGCGCGGTGCTGCAGGTTCTGGTGGATGGCACCAGCGTAGCTCACACCGTGTGCAGCCATGCCACTTTGCCTCTGGCCGCGAACGACCCGGTCATCCGCAAAACTCAAGCTTTTGCTCCCGACGTGGTTCTGGTGGATATCGCCGCGGAAGGCGTCACCCCGGCGCTGCGGGCCATCGAACTGCTCCACCAGGAGCTTCCCGATTCCGCCGTGTTTGCGGTCGGCCCCATGACGCAACCGCAGTTGATTGTCAGCACCATGCGGGCCGGAGTGCGCGAATACATTGAGCGCCCCACCAACACGACCGATCTGCTCGAAGCCTTCGTCCGCCTGACCGCGACTCGCCGCAAGCCCGGACGCGAAACTTCCCGGGGAAAGGTGTTCACGGTGGTGAATGCGAAAGGCGGCAGCGGCGCCACCACCGTCGCCGTGAATCTGGCCCTGGCGCTCCAGTCGATTCACCACAGTACGGCACTGATCGACCTGGCTCCCCTCGGTCACTGCGCTTTGCATCTCAATCTCAAGCCGGCGTTCACGATCTCGGACGCGATCGCGAATCTGCACCGTCTGGATGCGTCTTTGCTCGACAGTTTCATGGCGCGTCACGATCGCGGATTGCAGGTGTTAGCCGGCCCTGCGATTCCCACGGCTATCGAGCCCTCGGCTTCCGACTTTGCGCGCTTGTTTGACACTATCGCCGGTCTGTTTCACTACATCATTGTCGATGCTTCCTCGCGGCTCGACAGCGCCACTCGCCTGTGCAGCAACCTCTCGGAAAAAATTCTGCTGATCGCCCACGCCGATGTTGCTTCCTTGTGGAGCGCCGGGAGAGTGGCCCAGTATCTCGGTGAGAGCGGCTCCCGCGACCGTTTTGGCCTGGTCTTGAACCGTTATCGCAAGGTGGCCGGCTTCAATGAAGCCGAGACCGAGGCTGCCATCGGAGCGCCCGTGCTCTGGCGGATTCCCAATCAGTACTTCGCCGTCTCCTCTGCGATTGATCGCGGCGTTCCCTTGATGCAGCAGGGAACCACCGAAATTGCACGGTCCATTACCGGGCTGGCGGAATATTTGACCAGGGACGATTTGGAAGTGAAACGCACGGCGTGGTCGTTGTTTAAAACAGTGTAGAAATTCATTGAGTCATTGAACCATTGAGATATTGACTCAATGCCTCAATGATTTAATGATTCAATAGAATTATGGCCAACCTACAAGCCTTCGAGCGGAGCGAGTACCAACAGGTCAAGGCGGACCTGCATCGCAAAATTCTCGACCGCCTCGACCTGGAAAAACTCGGCCGCACCACCGGAGATTCGGCGCGCGAAGAGGTTCTCATCCTCATCCGCAGTTCGGTGAACAGCGAGGCGGTTCCGCTCAGCTTCGCCGAGCGCGAGCAGTTGTCGCGCGAAATTCTCGACGAAATTTTTGGCCTGGGCCCGCTCGAGCCGCTGCTCAAGGATCCCACCATTTCCGACATTCTCGTCAACCGCTTCGACCGCGTCTACGTGGAACGCTCCGGCAAACTGGAAATTACCGGCTTGTCTTTCAAAGACAACCAGCACCTCATGCAGATCATCGACCGCATCGTCTCCCGCATTGGCCGCCGCGTCGATGAATCTTCGCCCATGGTCGACGCCCGCCTGCAGGATGGCTCGCGCGTCAACGCCATCATTCCGCCCCTCGCGCTCGATGGCGCGTGCCTCTCCATTCGCCGCTTTGGCCGCGATCCCATCACCGCGCGCAACATGCTCGAAAACAAAACCCTCACCGAGCCCATGCTGGAATTGCTCTCAGCCGTGGTCAAGGGCCGCCTCAATGTGATCATTTCCGGAGGCACAGGCGCCGGCAAAACCACCGTTCTCAACGTCCTCTCCGGATACATCCCGAATTCCGAGCGCATCGTAACCATCGAAGATGCGGCCGAATTGCAGCTCAAGCAGGAACACGTGGTCCGTCTCGAAACTCGCCCTCCCAACATCGAAGGCAAGGGCGCGGTCCGCATGCGCCAGCTCGTTATCAACAGCCTGCGTATGCGCCCCGACCGCATCGTGGTCGGCGAGGTGCGCGGTGAAGAAGCTTTCGACATGTTGCAGGCCATGAACACCGGTCACGAAGGCTCGCTCACCACCGTCCACGCCAACTCCCCGCGCGACGCCCTGGCTCGTATTGAAAATATGGTGTCGATGGCCAACCTGAATATTCCCGAGCGTGCCATTCGCCATCAGATCGCGAGCGCGGTCCACGCCGTAGTCCAGGTGGCGCGCCTCTCCGACGGTTCGCGCAAGGTCATTACCGTTTCCGAGGTCACGGGAATGGAAGGCGACATGATTGCCCTGAGCGACATTTTTGTTTTTGATCGCAGCGGCATTGACGAGAGCGGCAAGGTGCGCGGCGTTTTCCACTCCACTGGCCACCCCCCGCATTTCGCGGAGCGCCTCGCTACCGCCGGCTGCCGCCTCAGCCCCGAGCTCTTCGAGTCCCGGATGGAGGTCTAGACGATGCCGCAGCTCCTTATCGCCTTTCTGGTATTCGTCGTGGTTAGCTTGGCCGTGTTTGCCGGCATGTCTTTGTTTGATCAGCGCAAGGCTCAGTCCCGCGTTCTCCGCGATCGCCTCTCCGCGGTGAAGGAGCCGGTCGAACAATCTTTGCCCGACGCCGCTCTTCTGCGCGACGAGGTGCTGAGCCGCATTCCCGCTTTCGATACCTGGCTGCGCCGCTCCGAGCGCGTCACGGTTTTGCAGAAAATGCTGGCCCAGGGCAACGTGGATGTTCGCGCCGGAAACTTCCTCATGCTGTGTGCCGTGTCCGCCGTGGCCTTCGGCCTCGTCACTTACATCGCGGGCGGCAACCTGCTATTCGGATGGGCCGGTATCGTGCTCGGATTTTTTGTTCCCTACGCTTATGCCTCGCATCGTCGGACCAAGCGCTTCGCCAAATTTGAGGAAAAATTTCCCGAGGCCATCGACACCCTCGCCCGCGCCGTGCGCGCCGGACACGCCTTTACCACCGCTCTCGAAATGATTGCCAACGAAGTCTCCGAACCGGTGGCCGGAGAATTTCGCCAGCTCTACGAAGAACAAAAATTCGGACTCCCAGTACGCGATGCCCTGCTCAATCTGGCCGACCGCATCCCGCTGGTCGACGTCAAGTTCTTCGTGACCGCGGTGATGTTGCAGCGTGAAACCGGCGGCAATCTAGCCGAGATTCTCGACAATCTCTCCTACGTCATTCGCGAACGCTTCAAGATTCTCCGCCAGGTGCGCGTCCACACCGCCCAGGGACGCCTCACCATGGTCTTGCTCATGGCCCTGCCGCCCACCATCGTGGTGATTATGATGAGCATCAACCGCGGCTTCATTCAACCGCTGTTCACCGACCCACTAGGACACGCATTGATAGTCGGCGGCATCACGTTACAGACGATTGGCTATTTTTTCATTCGCAGAATTATCAGGATTCAGGTGTGAAGATGAGTTCCCAGTTCTCAGTTCTCAGCAAAACCAAACCCAAGGTCCTCCGATTTTACTGAGAACTGAGAGCCGAGAACTGGGAACTAGGATTTAATCATGCCGCAAGCGCTCATACTCGCGATTATCGTCTTCGTCACCATCGTGGTGATCGTGTTCGCCTTTGGCGCGGCCACCGTGATGCCGTCGTCGGTGCTCGGATCGCGCCTGCGCGAAATCGGCTGGCAACGGCCCAAGGCCGAGGTCAAACCCGCCATCCGCGAACGCATGCAGCAGGCCCTCGATCCCCTGAGCCGCGCCTTGCCGCTTTCGCCCACCGACGTTTCGCAGACCCGGCTCTGGTTGATTCAGGCCGGATATCGCAGCGCCCAGCACGTGACCATCTACCGGGGTCTGCGTGTCCTGTTCGCCGCCATCGGCTTCGTCTCGGCTTTTGCGTTCACCCGATTCGATTCGCCACTGCTGCTCGTCGGTATGACCGCGTTTGGCTTTTTTATTCCGCGATTCCTGCTGAAAAAGAAACTCCAGGAACGGCAGCGCCGGATTCGCCTCGGCCTGCCTGACGGATTGGATTTGACCGTCATCTGCGTGGAAGCCGGCTTGTCTCTCGATCAGGCCATGATGCGCGTGGGCGAAGACCTGCGCACCGCGCACCCCGAACTGAGCACTGAATTCCATCTCTTCGACCTCGAAACTCGCGCTGGCAAACCGCGCGTCGAGGCGCTCCGCAATCTCGCCGAGCGCACCGGAGTCGATGACATTCGCTCGCTGGTCGCAACCCTGATTCAGACCGACCGCTTCGGAACCAGTGTGGCCCAGGCCCTGCGCGTGCACTCCGATTCCCTGCGCACCGAGCGCCGCCAGCGCGCTGAAGAACAGGCCGCCAAGACCACCGTCAAAATGATTATTCCTCTCGTCCTGTTTGTCATGCCTTCCCTGATTTTTGTCACCGTCGGCCCAGCCGTAATTCAGTTGATGCATGTATTCATGCCGGTTTCCGGGGGAAAACGGTAAGGATAATTTGTAATTGGCAATCTGTAATTTGTGATTTAAAACCGGCCGGGCGAGTTTGGGTTTCAATTACAAATTACAAATCACCAATTACAAATTCCCAGGAGTTCTCATGCCCCCGCGCGGGCCGAAGGGCTACGCTTTTAACCGCACCCGCACCACTTATCTCGCAACCGATCTCGTGACCGCGCGCACCCACTGGTCGCGCTTTCGCGGTCTCATGGCTACCCACTCGTCCCGTTTCTCGCGTGGCCAGGGATTGTGGATTAACCCTTCCCACGGCATCCACACTTTCGCCATGCGTTTCCCGATCGACGCCGTGTACCTTGACCGGGAACGAATCGTCATTCACATGGAAGAGGACCTGAAGCCGTGGCGTATGGCCGCGGTGCGCGTCGCCGCCGCTTCCGTGCTCGAGCTTCCGACGGGCACCATTCGCGAGTCCCTGACCGCGCTCGGCGACCAGGTGGACATCTCCTTCGAAGAACGTCCGCTCCACACCGAGGCGGCCTGAAACAAGTAAAGCCTAACCGCCATCGGCATCGAGTTAAGATGTTCAAGTCGCAGGTTGGGATAATTTGCACTCAGCGGTGCAATGGAGGGAGTCAAAATGGAAGCAACACAGTTTCGATACGTGATCAAGTTCGTCACCGACATGAACAAGGCGGTTAAGTTCTACCGTGACACACTCGGTCTCCAACTTAGGTTCGAATCGCCCGGCTGGAGTGAATTCGCAACGGGCGAAACCACTCTCGCCCTGCACCCGGCTTCCGACAAGAACCCGGCGGGAAAGGTCGAACTCGGGTTCACTGTCGCCGACGTGGAGATTTTCTACCGGGACATGAGCGCGCAAGGCGTGCTCTTCAGCATTCCGCCAACGAAGCAGGATTTCGGCGGGTTGCTGGCGCAGTTCGTTGATTCCGAAGGCGCACATTGCGGCGTGGCCGCAAAGGCAGCATAGAACCCATCCGATCGGGGAGATGCTTCTATCCCTTCCTGGTGAGTGCTCGAAGCGGGGATGCAACGACGCCTAAGACTAGCCCTGCCAGCCCACCGATCGCGATACAAAGGCTACCTAGTATGACCGCGAATACAAGCACAGCGCCCACCGACGCGATTGTTCGTAATAGGTCTGTCCAGTCAATCGCGAGGGTTGCCGCCATGATGTAGGCGGCATAGAAGAACCCAACGACACCACCGAGCAATGCGCCGTTGCGCGTAGACTTCTCTATCCAATTTCCGTACGTGGCCATAGTCGCCACCCCCTCATGTTTTCCGCTTCCACTCACCCCAATCGCAAGGCGGACGCGACCAGGAGAGTCATGATTGCCAAAACTGCGATAGAAGCGGCAACAACAAGAGAATAATTACGGGTGAGATTGCGCGTCATAGCAGACCTCCTTCACGAACGGAAGCAGGCGGCATGGTCGTGGCCGATTCCGACAGTCACGAGAATTCCAGCCTCGATTGCCAGGCCCAATAAGCTCTCGCCTCAGGGGGTGTGCACGACCGTGGGAGTTGCTCTTCGGTGAGGCGCGAATGGTTCTAATGTCTAGACCAAGAAGCCCGCCCTGTCAGTGACGAAAGTCACATGTTGATGTGCGGGCTTCATCCCCGCATTTTCTGCCGCGCGTGTCAGACCTCAAGCGGTCAGGGTTTCTAGGAAGCGCTGGCGCTGGCAAAGAGAGGTTTCCACGTGGAAATGATTGACGACGGGCGGGGCGGCCAGATAGAACTTGAGGATTCCGTCCACCTTGGGATACCCTTCGCGATCCCACCGCTCTTCATCCCGCTCCTCAGCCCAGAGAGTGACGGTGATCCACTTTCCTGCCTTCGCCTCCGGCACGAAGGGCAGAAACTCCACAAATCCCGGTTGTTTGCACAGGATCGGCAGAACCTCATTGCGGAGAACGTTCACGATTTCGTCTTTCATTTCCGGTTTCGGAGTAAATTCAACGATGCGGCCAAACATGATGAATCTCCTTGCTTTTGATTGGCACGAACCGCGAGCCGACTCGCCCGCGAGGGGAGTACTTCGGGTGTCAAGCTATGCCGTCAATGCAGGAAAGTCTGTGATCTAACGCACAATCGTGCCGCAAATCCTAAGACACCTGCGGAAGACCGAAGCACGCAGGCCTCACTCGCAGCACTCTCGATTGCCTCTAAGAAGCCTTCTTCTTCCGCTTTTGTGCCTTCCCCGAAATAGGCGGACTTAAAACTTCGCTGAGCTTGGAATCGATGACCTCGATTACCTCACTATGATTCCATGATCGGCAGGAAAACTGATGGCAATAGCACCGTGCTCTTCTGAAAGAGGGCGAACAAACGGCCCAAGCTTGTGCTAACGCCTGTTAGCAGAAGTTACCGCGCAAACACTTCCGTGATGCAAAGGAAAAGCCGCCCAGACATCGGGGCGGCTCATCTGAGACATCGAGTTCACAAGACAGCAGTGCGACGGCCCTCAATTAGCGCCGCCGTTGCCAGCTTACTCCTCCACCACTTGCTTCACCGACCCACTACTCGGCTCAAACGTGTCATCCCCGGGGTAGGTTGCCTTGATGGTGTGCCTGCCAACCTTCAGCGCGGAAGTCGTGAAGGTTGCCACGCCGCTGGCCGTGATGCCCGTGCCGATTTCAGTCCTGCCGTTATAGAAAGTCACAACTTCGCCATTCGGAATCGCACCGTCTTTCGACGTCACCGTAGTGGTGAACGTCACCGGCTGCCCGAGCTGCGAAGGCGATCCCGAGGTGGTCACAACTGTCTTGGTTGCAGCGCTCTCAATGTACTCGGTGAGCGTCGCGGATGTGCTGCCCAGATTGGAAGCATCACCCGAGTAAGTGGCCGTGATCGCGTGCGTGCCGCCTTTCTTGTACGTTGTGCTGTACGCTGCCTGATTGTTGGCCACCCCGACCGTTGCGACCGTGGTGCCTCCGTCCTGGAACGTCACCGTTCCCGTGGCCGCACCACCGAATTGGCTGTTCACAGTCGCGGTGTACGTGACCAGCTTGCGGAGCCCCGCCGGGTTGAGGGACGATACGAGCGAAGTTGTGGTCGTGGCCGGAGTCACAACCTGGTTGAGTGGGGGCGACGTGCTGGCGATGAAGCTACCGGAACCTTGATAGGCGGCGGTGATCGAGTGCGAGCCAACCGCCAGCGACGCAATGGGGAACGATGCGATGCCATTCGTCAGGGTTGTACTTCCCAGCGCCGCTGAGCCGTCGTAGAAAATGACCGTTCCGGTTGGGGTGCCCGCTCCAGAACTTACCTGAGCAGCGAACGTGACCACCTGCCCGAAGATTGAGGGATTCAGGCTCGAGGTAGGCTGACTCGTGGTGGTAGCCGCCGGGTTAACAATTTGCGTGACGACGTTGGAGGTGCTTGCGCTAAAGTCTTTGTAGCCGCGGTACGACGCTGTGATTAAGTCTGAGCCTCCTGGCAGCGATGAAGTCGAGAACACTGCGCTTCCATCCACCAGGTTTGCAGTTCCCAGCGCCACAGAGCCGTCAAGGAAAGTGACGATCCCCGTCGGCGTGCCAGAACCAGAAGTGACGGAGACCTGGAAGTTTACGACCTGCCCGAACGCCGATGGGTTCGGCGAGGAGGTCAAGCTGGTGGTGGTAGGAATACTGCCATTCCCGGCGTTCAGCAGTACCCCGAGCACGCCGTCAAATTCGTAGCTACCACATCCTCGACTGGGACAGAGGTCTGCCACCAAAACGTCGGGTCTACCGTCACCGTTCACGTCTGCTACCGCAGCCCACATGGCGTTGGTTCCGCCCGCGCCATAGCTGACTGCAGTCTGGAAGGTTCCGTCACCGTTACCCAACAGCACGCTTACGGTAGTGCTGCCGGAGTTCGCCAGCACCAGGTCGGGCTTGCCGTCCCCATTCACATCGGCCACCCCCACCCAAAGACCGCTTCCCCCAGCGCCATAGGTCACCGGAGGTTGAAAGGTGCCATCGCCATTGCCTAGCAGCACGGCCACGTTACCGGTGTTCGCCACCACCAAGTCGGGTTTGCCATCGCCATTAACATCCGCCACCGCTACAGCGTTCGGTTGCCCGCCGGAGTCGTAGCTTACCGCCGGTTGGAACGTGCCGTCGCCGTTGCCGAGCAACACGGTCACCGAGCCGCCGCAGTAGAAGCAGTTGTTGGCCACGACCACGTCAGGCTTGCCGTTCCCAATCAGGTCTGCGACCGCAATCCCGGCCGCCCACGCGGAACCAATACCGCCTGAGGGATACGTAACCGCCGGCTGGAAGGTTCCGTCGCCGTTACCGAGCAGCACGCCTACTGTGCCCTCCGTGGGATAGTTATACGGGCACCAGCCGGGGCCGCAGGGATTGATTACCAACAGGTCGGGCTTGCCGTCGCCGTTGACGTCCGCGACCGCAATCCCGGCCGCCCCAGCGCCACCCGTGCCGTAGGTGACTGCCGGCTGGAAGGTTCCGTCGCCGTTACCGAGCAGCACGCCTACTGTGCCTTCTTCATTGGGCGAAATCTCGCAGTTGTAATAACCGCAGGGGTTCGATACCAACAAATCTAGTTTGCCGTCGCCGTTCAGGTCCGCGATCGCAATCCCGGGTTGCCCTTGGTCACCGACCCCCCCCGTAAGGCCGCCCGTCCAGTAGAGGACTGCTGGCTGGAAGGTGCCGTCGCCATTGCCGAACATCACGCCCACAAAGGAGCTGTACCCGTTCACCACAGCCGCGTCCTGATTGCCGTCACCGTTTAAGTCCCCTACCGCTACCGCCTGGGCGCCGAAATCGCCGGAGTCGTAGGTCACTACCGGCAGGAAAAGCGGGTTCCCGTCCATCGGACGCGCGCCGTGCCGTTTCGTGTGCGAGCGGCTGACGGGAGAACCGCCAGCGCCGGTCCATGGCGACGGCGGAAGTTGCGCCTGTGCGGGCGCCAAGGTTTCCGCCGGGGCTAACGCAGAGTTTGCCTTCCCAGTCGTCTGCCCTGCGCCGGACGTTTGCGCCAGCACGGCGGCCGCGATCAAGAGAATCAGAATTGCGATGCAAGGAACAACAACACTGAGAGAATAATTACGTCTAAGCTTGCGCCTCATACACTACCTCCTTCACGGATGGAAGCGGGGCCGTGGTCGCGATCGGTTTTTCAGCTACCAGCGTTCCGATCGCGAACTGCCAGGCCCAAACCTGGGAATCGTAGCCAACACGCCAATTAGAAGGGGCCCGACGTTCAGCGCCCTCGCCTCAGGGGGATGTGCATCTCGTTCTAGGGAAGTGTGCCGGCCGGGAGGCGCAAGATGACGCCGCACCAATAGGACACGAATGCACTCGTCTTGTCAGTGAAGGGGGTCACATCTCGATGTGACTGGACGATCTGGAGGCCGCTGCGCAAAGCCTGGCCCGACATTAACTGTCGCAAAATCCGATAGCACTCACTGACCCTTCCCTGCCCGGAACAAACTGCTCTTGACTCTCCCTGCTAAAATAGAGTCATAGCAAACAAGCATTTGCCTCGCACCACGCGCTCCTTGACAACTGATCCGGCGTGCAATCGGTCACGAGTTCAGCGACCCACCACTCCACCCGTTATTCGGGCCGTTATTCGGGCGTTTTTCACCTAACTCAATTTCTTGCAATGGCTTGAAAGGAAGCTTCCATCCGACGCCAGGGAACCACCGCTAACTCCTTGATCCTAAATATTTTACCTATAAGTCTTTATTCCTCAAAGACCTGGAAGGAATTCCTCCCAAATCTTTGATTCCAAAAGACCGGTATGGGGGGAGGGGGGAGGGGGTACCACCAGCCAAGCGACTCCCCTTCAAAACCTCCCGGGGCTCCGATTCCATCGGCCCAAAAAACGAATACACAAAAAACACCGAAGTACCGCGAATATCCGCGAACGCTTCTGGCACACTACACTAGTACCAATCCCCGAGAAATTTCGCCGTCCAGAAAATGTCCGAAGTTGACGCCATTCCCGAAGTAGCCGATCGTCAGATGCACGATCAGTGGCCCGAGCCGCCTCGCCTGCTCGTGGAATGGTCATCGCGATGGGAAGAATTCAAGTCCGCGTTTGGCCCCGCGCTCACGCGCTCTCCGAAGCGCCTGGCCGGAGAAGCGCCAGTTGGTATGTTCCCGTATCGCGGAATGCTTATCAGCTGGCTGCTCGAATGTCTGCTGCTGATCGCGATCATCACGCTTCCCGAACGCTTTGTAAGTCTTGAGATTCCCTTGCCGCCAAGCCGTCCGCAATGGGACGTGATCTATTACTCCGGCGACGAACTGCCGCAAACGCAGGACCGAGGCGGCGCCCAATCCGGCAAGACGGGACGCGCCGGCGGCCAGCACGCTCACCATCGCACGCAAACCATTCGCGTAGCGCGCGGCGACAAGCCCGCCGAAAAAGTAGTGGACGCTCCCAAAATAAATCTCCCGCATTCCGATGCCGCCGTCGCCAACCTGCTCGCCTTCAAACCGCTTCCCGGACCACCGCCAGCCGAAGGCTTGCGTTCGTCGCTGGTCGCGCCAACTTTGCCTGCAACTAGCGTCGTGCCGCCTTCGCCCGAATTGAATGCCTCGCCAAATCGCGCCGCGAATGGACTGACTGCCAACGTAGTCGCGCCCGCGCCCGAAGTTTCCCACGCCAGCCGCACGTCGCCGACTTTGAATGCAGCCGTAATTCCGCCCGCGCCGAATGTCTCGCGCGACGAGACGAAGATGCGATCCGCCACTCCGCTCGCACCGACCGTCATCGCACCCGCCCCAGTCAACACGCCGAGCGATGTAGCCAGTTCCCGCGTCCCGTTGTCGCAGACCGTCGATGTGATTGCGCCGCCGGTTTCCGCGCCGCCGCGCGACGTTTCGTCAACGCCGAAACTCGCCCTGCCTGCTCCCGCCGTGGTTGCGCCACCGCCATCGCAAGTCAGCCGCGATCTCAACAGTTGGGGAAGCACCGCCACAGGCGATCTGCGCACCAAGCCAGTGCCTCCGCCGCCGAGCGCCTCGGGCGGAGGCTCGCTCGCGAGATCAGGCGCAGGCGCGCTGGGAACGCAAGTTGTGCCGCCTCCGGCGAGCATCGATGGCACCGGCTCTCAGAAGAATGGTTCTCAAGGAAGCGGCAGTCGCTCCGGTCAATCTTCGGGCGCGCTGCTGGGCGATGCGACAGTCGTGCCGCCTCCGCCGGGCTTGGGCGGCGGCAAAGCTCTCTCCGGCAGCGGACGCGGCAACAAAGGCACAGGCTCCGGCAGTCCGCTCGACCTCGGTTCGTCAGTAGCTCCGCCAAGTAGCGCTGGAGGCAATGCGCCCGGCGCCGGCGTAGTGATCTCCAGCCAACCAGGGAAGCAAGTTGGAGTACCGAACTCGACCGGAGGCGGAGCGCTCGCGATGTCGCCGAGCGGCACCGCAAAAAGTGGCTTGGGCGGAAGCGGCGGTGGCGCAGGCATCGGCAAAGGCAACGGCCCCGGCAGCGGATTACAAGGAGAAGGTTCAGGCGCGGGCCGCGAGGGCACAGGCCGCGGTTCCGATCCAAACGCGCGTGGAGGAATCTCGCCGAACCCCGGACCCGGTGGCGCAGGAAGCGGCACGAACGGTGCGCCAGCCGTGCCCGGCGTATCGGTCGAGGGCGGAACCACCTCCACCGTCAATCTAGGGAGTTTCGGACCCACCGGCGAAGCTCCGACGAACGGCCCCGGCCGCTCCTCCACCAACGCTCGCGGTGGCGTCAGTTATACGGTGAAGGCCACTTCGAGTTCGGGCGGAGTTTTCAATCGCTATGGCCAGTTGAAGGGCGACAACTATTCCATCTACATCGATACCTCGCTCGGAACCGCCGTGATGCAGTATGCCGATGCCACCTCCGCCGGGCGCGCTTACGCCGGAGACCTTACGAAACCTGAGCCCATTCGCGATGACTTGCCTCCAGGGCTGCGTCCGACCTACGTGGTATTCGCCTGCCTCCTGGATCGATCCGGAAATCTCAAAGACATAAAGGTGCTCGAGCCCGGCGCCGCAGAAACTACTTCCAAGATTCTGGCGGCTTTGCACAATTGGAAATTCCGCCCGGCGTATCGGGGAGATGAGCCGGTGGAAGTCAACGCATTTGTGGGATTTGGGATCGATACGCGATAAACGTTATCGCCTTTCGAATGTGACTTTGGATACGTCAGTATCCTCCGAAAATCACCGGAACGCCGGGCTGATCCTTTAGTCTGAATCTGGCCGGGACCGATGAAAACACGGAGCAGATACGCGATGGTGTTCCTCATCAGCCTGTCTATTCTTGTGGTCGGAATCTCGACTGCGCCAATTATGTTTGACGAGTCGGCCTACGTCGGTGCGGCTCGCAATTTCATCGAGGGAACGCCGTCCACCCAACCCACGCACCCGCCCCTGGCAAAATGCCTCATCGCATTGTCCATCAAAACCTTTGGCGACTATTCCTTCGGATGGCGCTTCCCATCGGCTTTGGCTGGGGCATTGCTGGCGCTGTCGGTGTTCGGCTTGACCTTCAGGCTGACCGGCAACTTGCATACCTCGTACGTGGCGTGGGTACTGATGGTCGCCAACGGCTTTTGGTTTGTGATGAGCCGCGTCGCCATGCTGTCAATTTTTGAGCTGGCGTTTGAGGCAGCGGGCGTGTGGGCGTTCGTGGTTGCGGTGCAACAGAAAGAGAAAAACTTGCGCTGGCTGGCGTGCAGTGGTGCGCTCTTTGGTCTCTCCATTGGTTGCCGTTGGTGTGGAATCGTTGGTTTGGCGGTGTGCGTTGCCTACGCCCTGCTTCACTACAGGCCTTTTGTCAAAGGTGTAGCGGTGATGATCGGAGCGGCAATCTCGGTGTACGTCGTCAGTTGGGTTCCGCTCCTTGCACGAGAGCACCGGACAATCCGCTACCTGTTGACGGCGAACACATTCATTTACCAGTTCCAGAGACACGCCGAAGGTGATCCGCGGCTGGGACAGATGTGGTGGTCATGGATATTCCGATTGCAACCACAGCCCGCCTTGGCGGATCTGGTCGGTAACCCAGTCGTGGGAGTATTGGGGCTGGCGGCGGTAGTTGTCCTGCTCTGGCAGAAAAAGCCATTGTTGCCCGCTCTGTACATTGCTCATGTGCTGCAGTGGGCAATCGGCCTGAGACCTCTGACGTACTATTACTACTACTTCGAAGCGTTCACCTGGCTCACCGTCGCTCTGGCCGTGGCCCTGCAGGGTGTAGAAATACGGCGAGTGCGGGTGGACGTTGTGACCGCAGCATGCGCGGCCGCAGTGTTTGTCCACTCGTACTTCCTGTGAAGGAACAGCGCCGTTGCAGATGGAGAATGTGCTGGGCCGCCTGTCTTGCGCGTGCCACCAGATTCAGGGTTCCCTCTCAGTATCCTTTTTGCTTATCCACCACCGCCAGCAGCGGTTGGCGGTTCAGGTAGCGGCGCAGGTTTTCGGAAAACAGCGCGTAGTGGCGCTCCCATAACTTGTCGGTCAGCGCCGCAGTGTGCGGAGTAATCAGCAGATTGGGCACGTCCCACAGCGGAGAATCGGCGGCCAGCGGCTCTTTCGGAAACACATCGAGCGCGGCGCCACCTATCCTATTTTCGCGCAGAGCGGCGACGAGAGCGGGTTCATCCACCAGCGGACCACGACCTACGTTGATCAGGCAGGCATCCGGTTTCATGATCGCCAGGCGTTCGGCATTCGCAATTGCCTTTGTGCTGGACGTGACCGGCGCTGCCAGCACGAGGTAATCCGCTTGCCGAAAAATCTCGTCGATCTGCGACGGGGCGAATACGGCGTCCGCGCCTTCACTTCCCTTCTCCGGATGCTCGCGCACCGCGATCACTCGCATACCCAGAGCCTTCGCGCACTTCACGACCGCGCGGCCGATGCTGCCCACGCCGACCAGGCCGACGGTTGCGCCCGCAACTTCCCGGACTCGCGGCTGCTCGTCCCACAGAATCTGCTGTCCCCAAATGTGCTTTTCTTGCAGGCGCACCGAGCCCGGAATCTTTTTGGCCAGCGCAAAGATGAGCGCAATGACGTGCTCGGCGACAACGGGCCCGTGCACTTCGCGCGCGTTGGTGAGAACGATGTTGCTCGTGACGAGCTCCGGAAATATCAGCTGATGAACCGCTGCCGCCGGAGAATGAATCCATCGCAGCTTCTCAGCCGCCATAATCTGCTCGGGACGAACCGACCACGCGATGGCAATCTCGGCATCGACGATTTCTTCGTCCACCCGGTTGTAGTCGGGAAGGTGGACAATGTGGAATTGCGGAAATTCCTGCTGCAACCGCTGCTGAAACCACGCGGGCGCGTTCCATTGATCAAAGGGATGATGGACGAAGATTAGGAGCTTGCGGATCGGGCCATTGTAGATCGGGTCATCGGGTGATCGGGTCATGGGTCATTAGAAATCTTCTCGGCGCCCTCTGCGTCTCGGCGGTTCAAGCTTTTAAGGGCTTCCGCAAGTCCGAGCCGGTCATCTCCTTCGGTTCGGTAATCCCGAGCATTCCGAGAATTGTCGGGGAAATATCCCTCAACGAGCCATTGGGTTTCAGTGAATACTGCTTAGCATCTTCTGCGATCACGATGAACGGCACCGGATTCGTCGTGTGCGCCGTGTGCGGACCGCCGGTTGCGGGGTCGATCATCATTTCGGCGTTGCCGTGGTCGGCGGTGATCAGCATCGCTCCACCCTTGGCGCGCACGGCTTTCTCGATCTCGCCCAGGCATGCGTCTACGGTCTCGACCGCCTTGATGGTGGGTTCAATTTTGCCCGAGTGGCCGACCATGTCGGCATTGGCAAAGTTAACTATGATCACGTCGAACGTGCCCTCGTTCGCGGCTTTCACAACCGCTTCGGCAACGCCGGCGGCGCTCATCTCCGGCTTGAGGTCGTAGGTCGCGACCTTGGGCGACTGCACCATTACGCGATCCTCTCCCGGGAAGGGCTGCTCCACGCCGCCATTAAAAAAGTACGTTACGTGCGCATACTTTTCTGTTTCCGCGACACGCAGGTTGCGCATATTGAGCCCGCCCATTACGTTCGCCAGAATATTTGCCATCGACTCCGGCGGGATGACCACCGGCAAGCTGAAATTCTTGTCGTAGCGGGTCATGCAGACGTACTTCAGATTCTTCGGCACGCGGTCGCGGGCGATAGTGGCGTCGAGTTCGGCCGCGCCGGGCAAATCACTGCCTCCCTTCTCGTTTAAGCCGCTGTTGCGGCATAGTGCGCGCGTGATTTCGCGCACGCGGTCAGCGCGAAAATTAAAACAAATGCACGAATCGTCGTCGCTGATCTTCGCCAGCGGCTCGCCGCGCACATCGGTGCAAACGAACGGCACCACGAACTCGTCAGTCACTCCTTTGTTATAGGACTCTTTCATTCCCTGCACCGCATCAGCGCGTGTTCCGCCCTCGGCCTTGCCTTCGACCATCGCGCTGTAGGCCTTGGCGATGCGCTCCCAGCGGCGATCGCGGTCCATGGCATAGTAGCGGCCGTTGACGGTAGCAATTTTGCCGGAGTTATATTCGCGCATCTTCTGCTGGAGCTGCTCCAGATAGCCAGCGCCGTTCGTGGGCAGCGTGTCGCGGCCATCCATGAAGGCGTGCACGAAGACGCGACCGACTCCCTGCTGCTTGGCCATTTTCAGGAGCGCGTACAGATGCTCCTGCCGCGAGTGCACGCCACCGTCTGAGACGAGCCCGAAAAGATGGAGCGCACGCCCGCGGGTGCGCGCATTTTTCATCGCCTCGACGATCACGGGATGCGAGAAAAATTCGCCGTTCTGGATCATCAGGTCAATGCGCGTGATATCCATGTGCACGATGCGTCCAGCGCCAATATTCAGATGTCCGACTTCGCTGTTGCCCATCTGGCCTTCAGGCAAACCGACAAACGGCCCACTGGTGTGAATCAGCGTGTTAGGATATTCGCGCAGTAGACGGTCGTAGATCGGCTTGCGCGCGAGGGCGATGGCATTGGCTTTGGTTTCGGCCCGGTATCCCCAGCCGTCAAGAATGATGAGAACGAGAGGTTTCGGACGAGACATAAAATCAGCTCTTGGCTCCTGGCTTTTAGCTCTTGGCTTCCGAAGATAGACTGAACCGGTTCCAAAGGGCGCACATCTCATAGTAATGCAGATATCTGCCACGAAAACTATTGCTGAGGGAAAACATGCCGATTAATGAACTTCTTCTGGTCGAATTCGATGAAGAAATTAAAAAGACCCGGGCTACGCTGGAGCGGGTTCCGGAAGACAAGAAGGATTTTGCGCCGCACGCGAAATCCATGCCACTGAACAAGCTTGCGCCTCACGTGGCGCAGTTGGCGGCCTTTGGTCTTACGATTCTTACGACTCCCGAACTCGATTTTGCGAAAAGCAGCTTCAAACCTCTGCCCTTTGAATCGGCGGCACAACTGGTCAAGGCTTTCGATGAGGGCGCAGCCAAAGTTCGCACCGCGCTCAAGGACACTCCGGATAAAGCCTGGACCGAGAACTGGAAGCTCAGCTTTCAGGGCAAGCCCATCTTCGATGGCTCGCGCTTTCTAGCCTACCGGCAGATGTTCCTCAATCACATCGTGCATCACCGGGCGCAGCTCGGCGTGTATCTGCGGATGAACGGAAAACCGGTGCCCGCGATCTACGGGCCTTCGGCGGACGATACGATGGGGTTTTAGCTATTGGCTATTGGCTCTTAGCTGTTGGCTAACGAGCCAAATCACCAGATCACGTCAACCGGATAACGTGCGAACCAGGGGTCGCCGGTGATGATTGGCCATCCCTCTTCGATACTCTGGGCGATGAGCATTCGATCGAACGGATCGCGATGATGCATGGGTAGGCGTTCGAATGCGAGCAAATGGTCCAGATGTATCGGCAGAGTTTCGATCCTGTTTTCAGCCAATTTGCGGATGACGTAAGGGCCGGCGGGCTGCGGAAGATTCAGTTTGCCGACTTGCACCTTGATTAGAATCTCCCATAGGCTCGCGATACTCATCGACAAATTGCTCGGACCGACGAAGATGTCGCGAGCCTGCTGCGACATGCGCCTGTCCCCACCGATCCCCCAGAGAAATGCGTGCGTGTCGAGGAGTGTTCTCATTTACGAGAGACATCTGTTTTTGGAAAAAGCGTGCCTTCATAAAACAGGTCCTCGATCTCCGAATCGGTATCGTTGAAATCATCCGGAACGGTGAATTCACCTTTGGCGCTTCCGAAAACCCGGGGTTTGGGCTCGGTCTCCAGGGGTACGATTTTGGCCACGGGGGTTCCGGCCTTGGCGATAATGACCTCTTCGCCCATGGCAACCCGCTCCAGCAGGCGGGAGAGGTGGGTTTTGGCCTCGTGGATGTTGACTTCCATCTATCAAATAGTAGACTAAGTTCTTAGCTAAGTCAAGGCCGCGGATTGACTCATAGATGGGAGACAGCTTCGTTTGGATTTTGCGCGCAATCGCGATTTTGCGCCAGTTAAATTTGCAACTTCCCCTCAGGATTAACGAAAATCGTGCCACGCATTAAGGGATTTCCTGCCAGATGCACGGCGTCACGGTTGCGCGTGATCAGCATCACTTCCCTACGGTGCACCGGGGTGCCAGAATCTCATGATGGGCCGGCACAAGCTGCTTCTGCGTTCTCTATTGGCTTTCATCGTTGTTGTCGTCGTCGGGTTCCTAGCGTGGCGCAATAATGGTCACGCCGAAAGTGCCACCATCCCTCCCAAGCAGAGCAGCGATGACCGTGCGACGACTTCCCCTAAACAGAGCGGTGATGAGCGCGTCTTGGTGGAGTCACGGGAATCCGTCTACAACAATATTTTCGTGTATCGCGAGGGTACCTACCTCAGCATGACGTTCGGCCATAATCAACACCTATATGAGGAGAGCCGGTACAACACGGCCGACGACCGAGAACTGCCGGAACCGTATACGGAGTTCATGACGGCGAGCTTGCTGTATCCGAATAAGATCAACTCGATTCTCGAAATCGGGACTGGTGGCGGGCGAACGGCTTGGTATCTGCATCGGTCCCTGCCAAAAGTTCAAATTACTACGGTCGAACTCGATCCCGCCGTGGTCGAACTGTCGCGCAAGCATTTTGGCGTCAAGGATGAGCCAAATTTCCGTATGGTTTCCCGCGACGGAAGAATGTTCCTCACGGCCTCCAAGGATCGGTACGACATAGTCCTGATTGATGCCTATCGGGGGCCTTTCGCGCCATTTCATATGCTGACTAAAGAGTTCTATCAGATTGTTAAGGGACACCTCGCGGAAGGAGGGGTGATAGCTCAGAACGTTGAGCCATCGACGATGCTCTTTGACTCAGCTGTGAAGACGCTATATGCAGTTTTTCCGCAGGTTGAGTTCTACGATGCTGGTGGAAACGGTACGAGCAGCGCTCTCACTGGTTCCGATGTTGGTAATAACGTCGTAGCTGTGGCTTATAACGGGGATTATCGCAGCAGCTCCGATCTTTCGAGCATGGCTGACAAACGTCAATCTGAGTACAGCTTGCGTTATGACCTCCGGCAAATGCTGCCTCATCGGTTTCTGCTGAAGCCGGTCGGATCGTCCCTCGACGTAGTTAACCAATCTGGGATTGCAACGGGCGGAATCGACGACAAAGCCAAGATTTTGACCGATGATTTCGCGCCCGTCGAGTCACTTAAGGCGATCGCGCGGCACAATCAAAAATGGACAGTTCAGACCGATTCTGCGGCTCAGTAGCTGAACGCGCTGCGTCATTGCTGATCTATGGGAACGCCTTTTTTGTCGGGGCCGTGCTCATGGGCTTCGAAATGCTCGGGAGCCGCTATCTGTTTCCTTATTTTGGTGGTGGGATGGGCACTTGGGCAGGATTGATCTCGACAGTACTGGTCGCGCTTACCATCGGTTACCTTGTCAGCGGTGCCATCGTCGACCACTATCCGTCGCCGCGTGTGGTTGCCATCAGCATCGCTGTGGCAGCGGTTTACCTAGCTGTAATCCCCTTAACAGCTGACCGTGTTATGTCCGCGATCCTTCGATCCGTTGGGGAAGGCCCTGCAGGCGTTCTGCTCGCCTCAAGCGCGTTGCTACTCCTTCCGTTGTCGCTCCTCGGTACGCTTTCTCCCGTAGCCGTGCGGCTCCTGATTCGTTCGACTGGCGAGACTGGCAGAGTGGCGGGCCTTGTCTACGGAGTTTCCACAATCGGCAACGTTTTTGGAACGCTGTTCACGACATTTGCGCTTATCCCAGCCATCGGCTCACGGTCGATCACGTACCTCTTTGCCGGGGTTCTCGCGTTTTGCACCACGAGCTTGTTTCTCACGCCTAACGTGGGTACGACATCAGACTAACCCGATTGCACATGGCTGTTTCAAACAGCTGTTTACGCTCAAAACCCCTACCAAGTTTTGTCTTGCCGCAGCTCCATCTGACAGCACTGAGTGAAGGGCCAAATCTTGTCTTCCGCGTGATCTATCCTCAGAATCAGATCCATCATCCTTTGTAGTTCAGCGCCTTAACCCCCAAAAACCGCGCCGCTCCACCCAACTCTTCTTCAATCCGCAGCAACTGGTTGTACTTGGAAATTCGGTCGGTGCGCGAAGCCGAGCCTGTCTTGATCTGTCCCACGCCAGTCGCCACGGCAAAGTCGGCAATGAACGTGTCTTCGGTTTCGCCGGAACGATGCGAGATCACGGACGTGTATCCGTTGCGGCGGCCGAGGTCGATGGCGTCGAGCGTCTCGCTGACCGTGCCAATCTGGTTGAGCTTGATCAGGATCGAATTGGCAATTCCCTTCTCGATGCCTTCGGCAAAAATCTGGATGTTGGTGACGAAGATGTCGTCGCCTACGAGCTGAATCTTACCGCCCAGTTCTTTGGTCAGCAGCGCCCAGCCCTCCCAGTCGTTTTCCGAGAGGCCGTCTTCGAGCGACACGATGGGATAGTCATTCACCCATTTTGCGTAGTAGCGAACCATGTCTTCCGAACTCTTCGCCGACTTGTCGGATTTCTTAAAGACATATTTTCCATCCTGAAAGAACTCGCTGGCCGCGGGATCGAGCGCAATCGCGATTTCCTCACCTGGCTTATAGCCTGCTTGCTGAATCGCCTCCACCACGACCTCGATGGCTTCCACGTTCGACTTCACCGACGGAGCAAAACCGCCCTCATCGCCAACCGAGGTGTTGTAGCCGCGCTTCTTCAGCACTCCCTTCAGCGTATGAAAAACTTCGACGCCCCAGCGCAGCGCTTCTGAAAATGACGGCGCTCCTACCGGCATCACCATGAACTCCTGAAAGTCGACGTTGTTATCGGCGTGCGCGCCGCCATTGAGGATGTTCATCATGGGCACCGGCACCACGTTCGCTGCAGCTCCGCCCAGGTACCGATAGAGCGGCAGTTCGCAAGCTCTCGCGGAAGCCCGCGCCGCCGCCATCGAAACGGCCAGGATCGCATTCGCCCCCAGCCGCCCTTTGTTGGGCGTACCGTCCAATTCAATCAGCCGCGCGTCGAGCGTGCGCTGGTCGGCGGCATCCGACCCTGCGAGAGCTTCTGCAATCTCGCCGTTGACGTTCGCCACCGCCTGCAAAACGCCTTTGCCCAGGTATTGGGTCTTGTCGCCGTCGCGCAATTCGACGGCCTCATGCTCGCCGGTGGACGCACCACTCGGCACAATGGCCCGCGCGCTGGCGCCGCCATCCAGAAATACTTCCGCTTCCACGGTCGGATTGCCACGCGAGTCAAGCACCTGGCGTCCGCGGATTTCAGCAATGCTTGTAAGAGGCATAAGTGCATCCTTTATTTTTCAGATTTAGTTAGAAACATCGTCGTTCATCGTAGCGTGCAATCTGCGACGCGGTGGGCCGCGTCTTCTAGCTTCGAAGCGGATTATAGCGGACACGATAGGAGGCGGTCAGTGCGTTGGGACACGCCTCCGCGAATTGGCCAATAAGTCGTCCCCGGTACCCCATCCGTTATTGTTCCTGATTTTCACCTCGCTTAAAGTCAACTCAACATGAAGGACCGCACCGAAACTCTCGAAATCGGATCCCTTGCCCCTGATTTCTCGCTGGGCGCGGCTAACCGCGAGGGTAGTTTCACTCTCGATGGTCTGCTAGTTGGCGTTCATTGCCGCGGAAAAGCGGAACGGGGTGTGGAAGCCGGGAAAGTTTCTGGAGAAACATCCCATCGCCAGCCCGTTTCTGCTCGATGAGGGTCGAGCCGTGACCAAAGAGTACGGACTCCATCATGCGTTCGGCGCCGACGCTATTAACATTGCGCGCCCGGCCACGCTGGTCATCGACCGCGACCGGCGGGTGCGCTATCTCTATCGCGGCGACAACCAACTGGATCGCGCGCCGATTGATGCGGTGATCGGAGCTTTGCAACAGATCGCCAAATAAATTTTAGCAAGTGAATTTCGGAGGCAATTTCGGAGGTCGAGACAACATGAAAAAAACACTTTGGCTGACATCGCTCATCCTGGTCGCTAGTTTCGCATGGGCACAGACTGCCCTGCCCACCGGCACTGCCGTCAAGATGAAACTTGAAACCACGCTTGCAACTTTCAGCTCGAAAGCCGGAGATCCGTTCTCGGCCAGAGTCACCGAAGCGGTGGTCATGGACGGAAAAACCGTGATTCCCATCGGCACGACAGTCGAAGGCCGGGTCACGAAAGCGACCGAACCGCGGCGCATTGCCGGCAAACCAACCATTGCGATCTTTCCCGAGAACCTGATCCTGCCCAATGGGGACCGGTTCATGCTGAACGCAACGCTGGTTGACACCAACGCTCGCCACGGCACCGACGTCAACACAGAAGGGCAGTTCAAAGGCGCTGGCCACGATGGCAAGGATCTCACCGAAATCGGTATGGCGACGGGCGGCGGAATGCTTATCGGCGGTCTGGCCGGAGGCGGCAAAGGCTTCCTGATCGGCGGAGCCGTTGCTGCCACCATAACTGTCTCGCACTGGCTCGGCAAACACCGGTCCGCGATGCTTCCCGCGGGCACGGAACTGGTGATGGAATTGAGCCGTCCAATGACGATGACTACGGCCGTCGCCAGCGGGCAGTAAGAATCAGACCGTGCGAGAACGGGGTTCTGCCGCGGAGCGAAGGGCCCCGTCCAAAAGACGGGACAAAGCCCTGGGCAAAGCCCCATAAGCGCTAACTTAGGCCGAATGGAGCTGGTAATTGACGTTACGGCTGGTCTTCCAACGCTAACTTCCGGTTTGGCGACCAATCGCCCGCGACCCTGCCTGTCACATCCTAAAAATGGCACGAACATGACAGGCAAGTACCCGAGCATTCATCGCGGGGGGAGAACGGCCCGCGTAGCGTTCGCTGCAGGGCGGCTTGGTTCAAACGCGCAAACCTGGACTTCCCGGAGATGCGGTGCAGGCTGAGTAGTGTCGGAACTCCCCCGCCGGTTTCCTTGACGACACCCACTCCGCCGGATACCATCAATCGGCGAATATGAACCATGTTGATCCCCTCGTCGGACAGTCCCTCCTGCATTACGAGATTCTGCGCAAACTGGGCTCTGGTGGCATGGGTGTGGTGTATGAAGCTCAGGATTCCCATCTCGGCCGCCGAGTGGCCCTGAAGTTTCTTCCCCTGGATATGGCCCAGGACAGCCAGTTGCTGGAGCGATTTCAGCGCGAGGCGCGCGCCGCTTCTTCGCTGAATCATCCGAACATCTGCACCATCCATTCGATTGAACAGCACGAACGCCGGCACTTCATCGTCATGGAACTGCTTGAGGGGGAGACCCTCGCGCAAAAGATGAACCGGCAGCCCATGGAAATGGACAAATTGCTGGCGCTGGGCATCCAGATCGCCGACGCACTCGAATCGGCCCACGCCAAGGGGATCGTGCACCGAGACATAAAGCCGGCGAATCTGTTCCTGACCGAGCGCGGACAGGTGAAGATTCTGGACTTCGGGCTAGCAAAGATGAGCCGTGGGGAGCTTGCGCAAGGAGCTTCGGTCGAGCTTGAGGAGACCCTGGCCTTCAACAACGAACTCACTTCGCCAGGGTCAGCCGTGGGTACGGTTTCCTACATGTCGCCGGAACAGGCGCGCGGACAACTAGTGGACGCCCGGACGGACCTGTTTTCCACCGGTACGGTGCTCTATCAGATGGCCACCGGAACGCTCCCCTTTCAGGGAGACACCTCGGCGGTGATCTTCGACGCCATACTGAACCGAGATCCGAGGCCGGTTGCCGAACTGAATGCAACGCTGCCTGTTGATTTTGTGCGTATCGTAGAGAAGACGCTTGAGAAGGACCGGAATCTGCGCTGCCAGACGGCCACTGAGCTGAAAACCGACCTTAACCGACTCAAGCGGGATCTCGAATCCAGCGCACGTCGCGCCAGGGAGAAGAGCGAATCGGATCCTGGTGTGCAGAAGCAGACGAAAAAATCCGTAGCCGTTCTCTACTTTGAAAACCTAAGCGGCGCAAAGGAAGATGAATATCTGCGCGACGGCATCACCGAGGATGTCATCACCGAGCTTTCCAAGATTCGGGGACTCAACATTTTTTCGCGGCCTACCGTTCTTGCTTACCGGGACAAGCCGGTGACCCCGGCGCAGGTCGGCCAACAGCTCGGTGCAGCCTATGTCCTTACCGGCACCTTGCGCCGCGCCGGCGCCCGCCTTCGCATCAGCGCCCAACTGGTGGATACGCGCACCGATTTCCCGCTCTGGTCGGAGCGTTTCGACCGTGAGATGAAGGACGTTTTCGAAGTTCAGGACGACATGGCCCGCAGGATCGCCGAGGCTCTGCGCGTAACGCTTTCCCCCGAAGAAATTGAGGCTTTGGCGGTCAAGCCCACAGAAAACCTGCAGGCCTACGACCTCTACTTGCGGGGCAAAAGCTACGCGCGGCGTCATACCCGGCAGGATCTCGAGTTCGCGCTACAGATGTTCGAAAATGCAGTGGTCCTTGACCCCAGCTTTGCCTTGGCCTACGCCGCCAGCGCCAATGCCTGCGCCATGTTCTACTGCACCTGGGGGCGCGATCAGGTGTGGGTGGAGCGCGCACGGGAGGCCTCCGGCAAGGCCGTAGCCCTGCGCTGGGATCTGCCGGAAGTGCAAGTCAGTCAAGCTTGGGTGCTCTATGCCGCTGAACTGCATGACGAAGCCGTGCGCATGGCTAAGAAGGCCATCGAACGCAAGCGCGACTGCGAAAGCGCTTATTACCTGCTTTGCCGCGCCCTGTTTGCGGCGGGACGGTACCAGGAACTCGTGGACATTGCCGAGACCGCTATCGATGCGAGTGGTGAGGACTACAACGTATATGTGCCCATCGTGAACTGTCTCGGCGCCATGGGCAAAGAAGAAGCCCTTCGCAACATGCGCCAGCGAAGGATGGCGGCGCTCGGAAACCACTTGAAACATGTGCCCGAAGATGCGCGGGCACGCATCCTGCTGGGCAGCGACTACGCGTATTTGGGACGGTCGGACGACGCCTTAAGAGAACTCAACCTGGCGGTTACCTTGCGCGCCAACGAAGCCTCGATTCTTTACAACGCGGCTTGTCTGTACTGCAAACTGAAACGAAAGACGGATGCCATGGATGCCCTGCGTAAATCTTGGGAAGCGGGGTACAAGGACTCAGTGTGGGCACGCCGCGATCCGGACCTCATCCTTCTGCATGACGACCCGGAATTTGACTGCATGTTCCCGGAGAAGCCTGCGTCAACGCCCGCCTCCAGTTCCCACTAGTTCGACTTCTTTCGAACTCTTTCCCACTGCCTTTCGCCCTCGGGCGAGTGACGGGCAACCCGGAAGTTGTCGGCTCATCGGCGAGACTAGTACCGATAAGCGCCCTCGTGGGAAGGTGGCATTGCGTAAATCCTGAGGCTCAGGTTAGCGCTTATGGTGCAAAACCCCGCTTCCACACATTCTTATTCTCTCCACAAATTTGTTTTACCCGCTCACCGCCAGCAGATCTTCTTCCGCCAGCAACTCCAGTTCGATCCATCCTTCGACCGGCAAGGCGTCGACGGGAAGGCGGTTTTGCCATACGCTGAAGCGCAGGCGCAGCCGGACGGTAAGCACATCCGAGCTTCTCGGTCCACGCACCTTGTCGATCTCGAGGGGAGCCGCAAGCAACCAGGTGAGGGGCAGGCGAAACTCAAAATTCCGGCCGAGCGCCACCCGCGCCTGATTTTCTCCCTCGGTGGCGGCGGCCACGACATTGTCTTTGCCTTCCGTCGTTTTCCACGATTGCAATCGTCCGTGCTCAACCACCGCATCCAGACGCAGTTGGCGGCGGGGCTTGGCCGCATGGTTGGCCCATGACTCAAGGTTCACAACGACTTCAAATCCGTGCTCCGGCACTTTGCTGGCGAAATCCAGCCGGCCGTACACATACTGCTCGTCGATCCCGGCAAATACTTCGTCCATCAAAAACTGCTTGCCGTGCATGGAACCCGAGCGCTGATCGGAGGTATAACACGCCGCTCCCATCCACTCGAAGTAGCGCACCATGTCGCCTGCGACCCGCGGATGAATGTAGGCGCTCTGTGCCGTGAACGAGGGCCGCGACACTCCTCCCGTGATCGGTTGCGCCAGATAATCCGGCGGGATGCCGCCGAGCGCCTGGTAAACATTGGACAGGTGTTTGCGGTAAAGTTCGTCGAAGTCGCGATCATTCGCCGAGTGATGTTCCGGTCCGTACCACCAATTCCAGTCGCTGCCTTCGGCGATCAGAATCTCCTCAAACGCTAGCTGCCGTTGTTTCTCGGTTGCGCCGGGTGCGGCTTGGGCGTAGAAATTGCGCGCCTGATAGAGGTAGTCCCAGGCCTTATTGTCTTCCGGAGCCCCAATCCAGACGTTGAAGTTGGCGTTGATCCATGAGCCCGGCACCAGCGATTTTAGCGGGGCTGTGTTCTTGTGACGCAGAATCGCCTCGGAAACCGTCACCGCCTCCATCCCTGGATTTTTCTGCAGGGCATCGTAGAATCTGCGCAGAAATTCGCGACCCGACTGCGGATAATATTCCCAGGCATTCTCGCCGTCTAGAATGATGGGAACCACGGCATCCTGACCACTGGCGAGAACCGGCTGCGCTGAGTCTTTAATCTTCTGAATGAGATTATTGGCGGCGTCCTGCGGCGGCATTCCCGAATAGACGAATCCGATCAAATCCGAGAGCGTGTGGTCGCGGAAAATGAGGTTCATCCGCGTCTCCTCATGCTCGTAGCGATAAATCGTGTACAGGCGGTGCGCCAGATCGGCATTCAGATGACCGTAGCCGTCGCGCGAGAAATCGATTCCCAGACTGCGTCCGAGCACGCCTTCATCGGTCGCCATCCAGCGCACTCCGAGCTCGCAGGCAATCGCCAGAGTCTCTTTGGAAACGCTGCCCTCCGACGGCCAGACGCCTTTCGGACGCACGCCAAACACTTTTTTGTGCAGGTCCAGTCCGCGGCGCAATTGCTCGCGAGCGTCCTCGGGATGGCGATAGCGGTTGGACGGAAGCGGCAGGCCGGGCGAGGAAACTGCTCCGTTTTCCGTGTCGCACACCAGGGGCAGAATGGGATGATAAAAAGGCGACGCCGAAATCTCGATCAGGCCCTTCTTGGCCGCCTCGGCGTGCGCCGGCAGCACGCGGCCCAGTAGTTCACGCTCCCTGGCGATCACCAGGCGCTGGTCGTCGAGTGTAAAGTTCCGTCCCTTGCGAATCAGTTCCGCGATGTCTTTTTCCGCCAGAAAATACTCGTCGAACCACCCGATTTGCGAGAGTACTTGCAAATCGATGAAATCCTGTGGCTGAAAATATTTCTCCGCGCGTTCGGGCGAATCGCCCGCCCCGCGAAATTTCTCCCAGAGCTCGCGATACCGCGGATAGCGGCCGATGACATTCGTCGGATTCGCCTGAAACAGATACTGCAAGGCGAACCGGCGCTCCTCCTGTGTAAGGTCTTTCGCCGGCTTGGCCGTTACCTGCAAGAAAGGATCCTGCGCCTCGCCCGAAACATAATCCTGAATCTGCGTAATGAGCGACGGCACCAGATTGAACGTCTGATGCACCTGCGGGAATTCGTCGAGCATTTTGACCATGCCGTAGTAGTCTTTCAAACCGTGGAGACGCGTCCAGGGCAGGCGATACTGCCCCGTCACCAGGTCTTTATAGAACGGCTGATGCTGATGCCACAGAACGACAACTCGCAGTTGGGCCATGAGTGCTCTTCCAACTAATCTATCGGCAAATTTTTAGTTTAATTGATTCGGCGTCTTTACCCGCGCGAAATCGCCCAGCGCGGGCTTTACAATGGAAGAACACTACTCAAATGAACGCAAAAGTTAGAGTCATCTTCTTCGACGTTGGCAACACGCTGTTGTTTCCCAATCGCCAGCGCATTCACGTGCCACTCTTCGAACGTGGCATCGTACCCGATGAGGGGCGGCTGCGCGACTTGGAACGCCGGACCAAGAATAAGTTCGACGGGATGATGAGCAAAAACGGCAGCACCGACCACAGCTTCTGGTGGATGTTCTATTCGCAGTTGCTTTCCGAAATCGGCGTTAACCACGAATACGATGCCATCCGCGACCAGCTCGTCGCCGGCATTCGCAACTCCGCCAACTGGGACACGATTCGTCCCGGCACCGCCGAACACCTCCATGAAATCGGCGAGCGTTACCAGATTGCGGTGATCTCCAATGCGGATGGCAGGATCGAAGACGTGTTGCAGAAGTGCGGAATTGCGCGTTGCTTTCACACCATCACCGACTCCGGACGTGTGGGATACGAGAAGCCGCACCCGGAAATTTTCCGCCACGCCCTGAATAGTATGAAAACCGCGCCCGAGGAGAGCCTCTATGTCGGCGATGTGTATTCCGTGGACTACCTCGGCGCCACCGGCGCCGGCATGCATGCAATGTTAATGGACGTGCCCGGCGCCTACCGCGACAAGGGGGTGCCACGCGTGGAATCGCTGCAGGAATTGCAGATCATATTGCGGGGATGAACCTTCCCGTAGAGACGCGGCTTGCCGCGTCTCTCTCGCGGCGGGAGACGGGGCGAGCCCCGTCTCTACAGAAAAGCCGACTACTGCACTTCAATCACCTGGTGATCGTGGCAATCGGGAAGGATGTGTTCATAGAGATTTGCCATCAGTTCCGGCCCGTATCGCGCCACAAAGCTCAGGCCTGCAACCTCGCGCTCCTGCAGCACCTTATGCGGAAACAGGGCGTGGCTCAAGGCATCCGCGTGCCGGGTGATGACTTCATTCCGCAGCAATTCGGCGCGCGCCTCGCGCAGGTGCAGCCGGTTGATCTGGTGCCACATACGCATCCGGGTGCCATCTGCCGCCGCGACCAGGGTTGAATCCAGCTTGCCGATCGACTCGCGCAGAGCAATCATTGACCGTTCCACACTCGCATAGGCTTCTTCAAATCGTGCCTGCAAGTCGGGAGGGAGCGATCGAATGGCAATGGCCTCGCGAACCTTCTCCGGGCCTTGAAGCACTTCGGGCAGGCCCAGTTGATAGCGCGCCAGAAAACGCGCGGGCTTGGCTTCGACCAGCGTCGCGGAAAAACGAGGAAGAATCGGCGTCACTCGTCGCAGCAGTTTCTCGTAGACAACAGCGGCCTGCGCGAAGTATGCGATTTCGGCCGCCCCGCCTGTGTAAACGAGTGTGGGTAGCAGGTAGTCCTGCACCACCGGACGCAACAGCACATTCGGGTTGAATTTCTCCGGAGCGTCGTCAATCCGGTCCAGCAGTTGTTGACGCGAGATCTGCTCCTCGCCGACCGCAAAGTCACCGCTATCGCCGCTCCCGCCATTATTCTTGCGCCGCACCACCGTGCGCGCGCCATTTTTTACCGCAAACAGCAGCGTGGTCGCCGAGGTTACCTTGACTTGCTGGTGATATCCAGCCGCCTCGATTGCCTTGCCCCGCCCCAGCAACCCTTCATCAAGTTCGGAAACCCGCTCAATCGCCGCGCGGAACAGGGGTTTTGCGAGATCGTGAAAACCCTTGTCCGCCGGATCGAGCTGGATCACACCCCAATCGGCAAATAGCCGCGCAAACAGCAGGGCAAACGCGCTGCCCAGCGTTTCACCCGGACGATAGGCTTCGCGCAGCCATGTCGCGGCCGCGGAATCTCCCAACAACCCGGCGGCGCGTTTGACTAGCGGCGTAATTTCGGGTCCAAACTTGACGGTTCCCACGGGTGCATCGGCGATGGCATCGCTCTCAAACGCGGCACCCTCCGCCACGAATGACTCCGGAAGTCCGTGCTCGGAAACGAGCGCTACATGGTTGACCTCGGCTAAATCGTGATCTTCAGTCGCCAGCCAAAAAACCGCGACGCAGTCCACTCCAGCCGCCGTAGCCTGTTCTGCCAGCTTGACCGCAGTTAGCGCCTTGAAAATCGAAAACAGCGGTCCGCCGAAAAGGCCGACCTGCTGCCCCGTAACCGCCACCAGCGCCCCTCGCCGCAACCGCTCAATATTGGCCAGCGTCTTCGGAGACGCTCCCCAGGCGCGATTCTGGCGCTCGAGAATCTCGCTGACCTTGGCGCGGCGCGCGGCATCGTAAACCACGTGCTGGGCTTCGTCTTTCGCCCACTCGGAAAAAATCGGTGACCGCGGATACATGCCGCGAACAGAAGGAGTATAAGCAAGGTAATCGAGGAAAAGACGCGTGCTGTGCGGAATCTGCGTGAACGGCAAACACTGCCCCTTCATCGGCAGCTCTCCGGACATTCGCCGATTAATCTCTCGACACACCGGCGCGCTTTTGCCATCCGCATATGTTCTCATCGCTCGAACGAGCCTGGGCAACGGAGTTCTCGGGCGCGTTAAAGGTAACACTACCCAGCTAGCCAACGCCAAACCCAACTACATCAGATGATGCGCGCGCGCGCAGGGTGCAGAGAATAGGCGGAATTCGGAGGACCTTGAATCACCGTCGATGGTGCTGAGCCATCCGGGCCAAGCCGATTCCAAGTAGGGTGACTCTGCGGGTTCGCGTAGTTCGGCAAGCGACGGTGGAAGCGTCGTCGCTCATTTCACTTCGCGGCCGGCTTGGCGAGTCTTACCACTCCCTTCTGACCTGGTTCAAGGCCCGGAGTGCACTCGGCGGGATGCTGGAAAAGCTCCGGGTCGGGCGCCTGCAGACTGACGTTGGTATACGTGGAGGTGAACGTTTGGCCGCCCTCCTCTACGTCAATCCTAATCGGGAATCCATCCAGATCCTCTGCTTCCCACAATTTCATCTTGGCCACTATGGGGCGGTCATCCTTTGGCGTAAACGTCAGGGTTTCTATCTTACAGACGTGGCCGTCGACGGTTTCCTCTTTTTGAGTCGCGGTGCGCTCGACCTTGAAATCGTGATACGCGGTAAACGGATAGCTGCCGGCGTCGGGCCGGGTGAACTCGACGCACCGATGCGCGCCGATGCTCCACATTTGTAAGGTATCGAGATCGTTGACGCGGTAGGAATCTTCGAAATCCAGACGCATCCATTTGCCGGAACGATAGATTTTCCGATCGTGATCTCGGGCGATTCCGCCTGTCACATTCGCGGAGAACGTCTTGAACTCGGCGAGGAGAGGATTCTGGGTGTCCCGGCGGGCACGGTCTGACGTGTCCGGTCGTGGCGTTTGGGCTTGCACACAAACCGCCAAGGCAAAAAGGCTGGAGAGCAGGGCCCGGTGCAGCGAGTAAGAATTCATGATTTCTCCTGATTAAGAAACACGGTTCGGAAGCCACAGTTAGGAAGCCACGCTGGCAAACGCGCCGGCGTGGCTGCCCTTCGAAAGAAGTACACTACCGGGATTGGGTCGACTTAGTGGACTTACTATTGTGCTCGATCAATGCCTCGCCGTTGACGAAGAGGCCCTCGTTGCCGACATACTCTCCCGCGCCGCCCCCCGAATAGTAATAATTCCAGGTGCCATAGGTGGGATTGATTAACCACATGACTCCTGTGGGAGCGCTATCGGGATCGCTGATAAGAAAGGTCGCGCCCGTGGCCGCATACTGATATTTGGCTGCGACACTGCCCTTGAAGCCATTCACGTCCACGTTTGCCCCGGAACAGAAAGTGTTCCAGTGATATCCATCCACAAGGGTCTTCGGGGACCCGTAGTTGTAGAAGAACATACCGTCGCAGTACTCGCTTCCGCTGGTGGTAAGGAAGTGGAAGTCATAGGTGGTGGAACTTGCGCTCGCCGGAAGAGCCGTAAAGCTCATGACCGCCGCTAGTGCGAGTGCGAAGAACGCAATACTGGCTGAACGTTTCATAATTAGTTTTCTCCTTTCCCTGAAGAGGGGTTTCTTGGTTGAGGTTGTGTTTTGGCCCAGGGAGTGTGTTGTGGATCGATGGACATGATCCGTACTCTCCCACCCTCGACGAGGGGAGTCGCGAGGTCGTGCTACCGTGCTGTTTACTGGCTGAGCTTCCCGTCGAATAGGAAACTCTCCGAAGAGGAGGTCGGCTCACGAGCAGATCGATTTCTTTTCGACTGAGGTGACGGCCCCATTCTTCTTGAGGAATAGTGCTCGAAAGAGGCTTAGCGTTTCAGACAATCAGTGTGGAGCGTTTCGGTTGTCGGCGGAACGTGTCGCCGGCGAATGACGTTTACACTTGCGCCCAGGAAGGGATGCACTGTAACGCCATCGCCAGACATCTAGCGCTTCTCAAACACCACCGCAACCTTATCTTCGTAAGCAACGCGCCAATCCCGCGGAAGCTCGCGGAGCATGTTGGCTAGTGTCGAGTCGGTCGGCAAGAGCGCGGTCCGAACCTGACACTGTTCGAGCACGCTCTGCCATCCCGGCTCTACCTGGGTCAGAACCAGGTACTGACGAATCCGGTCCGAGCCGTAGAGGTCGTGACGGTCATCGACCACGACCTTGCGCTGGGGATACATGCGGTAGATGAGATAGCCTCCCCAGGAATCGGTTGAGAAAACCGGCTCTGTGACTGGTTCTTGTTTCACGTTCTCTTGCAGTAGAAAAGTCACCGCCGCTGCCGGTACTTTCTTGGAGTCAAACTCGGCATGAATCCACTGCCGCGAGCCTAGCCATCCACCTTGAAGACAGATTGCCAATGCCACGGCCACCGAGACCACCGGCCACAGGTGTCCGCGAAGATACATCTCCTGCTCTCCCATGCGCTCGGAAAAGTTTGAAATTCGGATCGCGCCGTTGCGCACCCATGGCCACGCACTCGGCTTATCCGCCAACGCAGTGAAGTTCTCCCACAGGATCGGCCCGGCAATCAGCATCAGCAGCATGGACGAGACAGGAAGATTGCGCGCCGAATAAAACCCTGCATAGGTCGCCAGCAACACCACGAGCAAGTGGCTCAGGCGCAGCTTTCCGTGGTTGCTGGAATTTGGACGATTGGAATCACGTCGGCTCGAAGGACGATTGCCTGTAAACGCAATCAGCACCAGCAACAGGATGATCGCAAACGAGCGCGGCGACCAGTCGTGAAAATCGGGCGAGCGGAATTCGTCGATGTGATCCATCAGGAAGCGGTCGCCCAAATAGCGATAGATGTGCTCATGTAGCTTCCAGCCGTACGGATTCACCAGCGTTGCCACCGCCGAGACCGCGAAAACCGAGACCATGGCACGAGCCCGATGCGCGGCGCGAATTGCGGCGAATGCATCGTCCTTCAGTCCGCGCACACTCTCGATAAATGCTGCTAACGTGTAGATTCCGAGCAGTGCCAGCCCAAAAAGCCAGCCGCCATGCAGGTTTACCCAAAGCAACATTGAGGCGGGGAAAAACCAGGGAATCCATCGTGGCAGGCTGCCCGGTTCGCGACTACCTGCATGGTCCCAATCTTCCCACCGTTCCAGCACAACAAACCAGAGCAACGAAAAGAACCAGCTCACAATGTGAGGGCGCGCGTAGAGATGAATCATAACAGCGGTTTCGGCCAGCAGCATGAGCACGATCGCCAGCAGCAGACCGGTGCCGCGCCGCAGCAATTGCGAAAGCAGCATGACGAAAACGGCCGCCACCAGCAAAGCGCAAAGCCAACCCACTCCGTTCAGTCCGCAGGCCTGGTGGAGAATCCCGAGCAGAATGTCGTACAACCACTCCCAGGCAAACCAAGGCTGGCCTTGCATGGTAGAGGAAAACGAATCGGTGTGAGGGAGCGTGTGAGTCGCCAGAATCTGCTCGCCGGTTCGGATGTGCCATCCGATATCGGCATCTCCCAGCGGACGGTTCGACAAAGGACCCGCCAGCATGGACCAGAAAAGAAAAATAAACATGATGTCGCGAACGGAGGGCAAGAGAAAACGCAGGGCGGACGGGCTGGGCTGCGATGAGTTCATCAAAGTGCGAAGAAGCAGTGTATAAGGTTTCAAAGTTTCAAGGTTTCAAAGTTTCAAAAAAGCCAGCAAAGCTCGTTGAAGTTGCGATGTGTCTTTGAAACCTTGCAACCCTGCAACCTTGAAACCTGGCCTTCATATGTAATCGCTTGAACTCGATCTTGCGGACAATCTCGGCGAAACCCCACCAATCGGACGCAGACTGGTTTCCGACTTGGGGGATGTTTGAGTTCTCATGGGCCCGCGGCCCACCCATGGGGATGAAAGCGCGCGTTTCTAAGGCTCAATGATTCCAAACGGGTTGCAGCGCGACTTTCGACGGAGTGTAATTGCGATGTTGCAGCAGTTGAGGTTTGGCCAAGGTTTTGCGCTGTCGCCCTTGGCGATCACCGCACATCAAGATGTGACACTGCTCACCGACACGACGCGCTGATTTGTGTGCTAATTAATATGTTTCGCCTCTCCTAAGGAGCAGTTCCCGCCAGTTGAGACGCACACCCCCTGAGGCGAGAATTTTGAACGTCGGCCCGCTTTAGATTTCCATCCGTGAAGGAGCTCTCCCATGACCAGCCAGCGTACGCTAAAAATAAAGTTCGACATTCTGCGCGGCTTCGTTCTGTTCATCACGGTTCTCGGCTTGCTAACGGTATTCGCAGCGTCAGCCATAGCGCAGAATCCTGTACCCTTTATTGATCAGCCGCTCGTTCCCGACGCCGCTGCGCCCGGCGGGCCTGGGTTTACCCTGACGGTGAACGGCGCGGGATTTGTCACAGCCTCAGTAGTGAATTGGAACGGCTCTCCGCTAGCCACGACTTTTATAAGCAGCGCCCAACTGACCGCGACAGTGCCTGCATCCGACATTGCCACGGCGTCCTCGGCCGCAGTCACAGTAGTCAACCCCAAGCCCGGCGGCGTTTCCGACGCTCAGTTCTTCTCGATCGCCGTGGCCGAAACGTCCGTCTCTTTCGCCCCGGCGGTGACGTACAGCTCCGGTGGCAACTTGCCCGCCTCTTTGGTAGTCGCGGATGTGAACGGCGACGGCATACCTGACATCATCGTGGGTAACTACGGAGGGCCCGCCCCCAATTCGGTGGGGGTCCTGCTCGGCAACGGCGACGGAACCTTCCAGCCCGCGCTGCTTATTTACGTAGCATCCCTAGACAGCGAGCCCAATGCAGTCGCGGTGGCGGATGTGAACGGAGACGGCAAGCCCGACCTGGTCCTTGCTGCCTGTTGCGAAAGCAACGGCGACGCCGAGGCGGCGGTACTGTTCGGCAACGGCGACGGGACTTTTCAGGCGCCAGTGTTCTATGACACGGGCGGCAGCGACGCGTCAGCATTGGCAGTTGCCGACGTAAACGGGGACGGCAAGCCCGACATCGTGATCACCAACTGGAACAACGCCACCCTCGGCGTATTGCTGGGCAATGGGAACGGTACCTTCCAGCCCGCCTTGATCTCTGCCGGCCCGTGGGATCCAGGTTGTCTAACCATCGCGGACGTCAACAACGACGGCAAGCCCGATGCGCTGATCTGCGGCTCATTCTCGGTAAACGTGCTGCTGGGAAATGGGGATGGCACGTTCCAGCCCGTCACGAGCTTTTCAACCGGCGGTTGCACGACCAATGTAGCTGTTGCGGACGTGAATGGCGACGGCCTCCCCGACATGGTGGCATCCAATGCGGGCCCAGGCGGCTGCGGTTCCCAGGGGTTCGCCGCGATCCTGCTAGGCAATGGCAACGGGACATTCCAACCCGAAGTCAACTACCTGGCCATAAATTACACCAACATCGGCGTTGGAGGCGTGGCCGTTGCCGACTTGAACGCCGATAACAAGCTCGACGTAATGGTCACCAGCGGGTGGGCCCTTTATGGCTTGACTCCTGGAACCGTCGGCGTGCTACTCGGCAACGGCGACGGAACCTTTCAGACCGCCGAGGGATTCCTGGCAGGCGGAACACAGACTTCCCCCATCGCGGTTGCAGATCTAAACAACGACGGCAGACCCGACATCGTCGTGACAAACTTGGGCCCAAACTTTGGCCAGGGTACGGTGGGCGTGCTGCTGAACAAAACTGGCGAGCCCACCGCTACCACGCTGACCTCCTCGCTTAACCCATCGAACTACGGACAGACCGTTATGTTCACTGCCGCGGTGACCGCCTCAGCGGGCACGCCAACCGGAACGGTTATTTTCTACGACAGCTCAGCCGCAATCGGCAGTGCGACGCTGGCGGGTGGCAGCGCGTCCATCTCTGTTTCATCGCTAGCGGCGGGTTCACAGCCGATTACTGCCGCATATCAGGGTTCCGGCGGCTTCGCTCCCAGCACATCAGCCGTGCTCACTCAGGTTGTAAACGGCGTAGCCACGGCAACGACCATCACCTCCTCGCCCGACCCTTCCAGCTACGGGCAGACTGTCACCTTCACCGCTGCAGTGACCTCCTCAGCGGGAACGCCAACCGGAACGGTTATTTTCTACGACAGCTCAGCCGAAATCGGCAGCGCGACGCTGTCGGGTGGCAGCGCGTCCATCTCTGTTTCATCGCTAACGGCGGGTTCACAGCCGATTACTGCCGCGTATCAGGGTTCCGGTGCCCTCGCCCCCAGCACATCAGCAGTGCTGAATCAGGTTGTGAACCCAGCCACCACCACTACCGCCCTGGCTTCCTCGCTGAATCCGTCAATCTTCGGACAGCCCCTCACGTTCACCGCTGTGGTTAGCTCGACATGGACCACGCCAACCGGAACGGTTATTTTCTACGACAGCTCAACCGCAATCGGTAGTGCGACGCTGGTGGGTGGCAGCGCGTCCATCTCTGTTTCGTCGCTAACGGCGGGTTCACAGCCGATTACTGCCGCATATCAGGGTTCCGGCGACTTCGTTTCCAGTACGTCAGCGCCATTGAATCAGGTGGTAAATCAGGCAATCACCACGACCTCAGTGGCCTCGTCGGCGAATCCGGCGCGTGTTAAGCAGAGAATCACCTACTGGGCGTTTGTGACCAGCCAGTACGGGGGCGGGACGACCGGCACAGTCACGTTTCAAGATAGCGGTGCGACGATCGCAACCGTAAAGCTTTCGGGCAACTGGGCGACGTACAACACGAAGTACAAGACGGCAGGTGTCCACTCGATCACCGCCGCATACTCCGGCGATCTGAACAACGTGGGCAGCATGTCCTCCACGCTGACCGAGGATATCTATGATTCGACGAAGATGGTGGTAACCACGTCGGGCTCGCCTTCCATGGTCGGACAGCCCGTGACTTTCACAGCGACGGTCACGCCAACACAGGGCGCGATCCCGGATGGCGAACTTGTGACGTTCTACAACTACAAGGCTGAAATCGGCACGGGTACCACGGCGAGCGGCGTAGCAACGTTCACAACCTCCTCGCTGAAAGCGGGGACGCACCACATCAAGGCCACCTACGCCGGGGACGCGACGTTCGAGCCAAGCACCGGGATGGTCATCCAGGTAGTGGAAGAGTAATCCGTCTTGTCATCTCGCAGTAACAGACAGATTGAGCCGCTCGATGTCCGGGCGGCTTTTCTTTTGCATCACGCAGAAGCAGATGCGCGGTAAACTTCTGTAACCAGGCGTTAGCGCAAGCTTGCGTCGTTTGTTCGCCCCACATCCAAGCGTCTGTCTGACAGGAGCGACCCCATCGGACATCACGGTGTGCAAGGCCAAGTCTTAGCTATTACACTTCAGAAAACATTCCGTCCGCAAGGCGCTTTTGCGAATCTCTATAGCCGATATAATCAACTTGTCGTGAAACAGGCCGTTGTTTTCATCTTTGTCGCCGCCTTGCTTTTCTGCCCGACGCTCCGCGCCCAGGATGCCGCCGCCTCCGGACGACCTGCGCTGGGTCAAACCATGGCCGATCAAACCATGCCCAGCCAAGCTGCAGCCGGGCGAACTATGGTCGTGATCCCCTTCGAAAATACTTCCCCGACGCCAGGCCTTGAGTGGCTCGGTGAATCCTTCCCTGAAACACTGAACGAGCAACTCAATTCTCCCGTCTTGTACGTGGCGAGCCGCGACGAGCGCCTGCGAGCTTACGATCGCCAGGGCCTTCCGGCGGGCGTTCACGCCTCGCGTGCCACGCTTTACCGCATCGCCGAGCAGATGGATGTCGATTACGCGGTGCTTGGTTCGTATCGGTACGACGGCGCGCGCCTGACTGCCACCGCACAGTTGCTCGACATGCGGTCTCAAAAACTCCTGCCCGCTGTGACCGAATCCGCGCCCCTCGCCGATTTCGGCAACCTGCAGTCTGAGCTGGCCTGGGACTTGCTGCGCTCGATCCGCGTGGACTTCTCCGTGCCTAAGGACAAGTACATCGCGAGTCTTTCCGCGATCCGGCTGGACGCTCTGGAAAATTACGTGCGTGGCATGCTGGCCACCACCGCGGAAGAAAAAGTGCAGTACTATCGCGAAGCGGTCCGCCTGAGTCCGGATTATGCCAGGGCTTGGCTGGAACTGGGCAAGGCCTACTACGCGCAGCGCGCGTACGAACCGGCGATGGCCGCGCTCGGCCATGTCCAGCAATCCTCTCCCGTGGCCCGCGAAGCGAATTTCTATCTCGGTCTCGCCTCCTACGCTCACGGAGATTTTGCGAAATCCGAAAGCGCCTTTGAGTTTGTGGCCGCGCGATTGCCTTTGGCCGAGGTCTATAACAATCTGGGAGTGGTTGCCACACGGCGTGGCCACAATCCGAAAACGGCCGCCGACTATTTCGAGCGCGCGATTCAGGACGATCCGAGCGATGCCGATTATCACTTCAATCTCGGAGTGACTCTTACCCAAGCCGGAGATCGCGCCGGCGCGGCCCGCGAACTGCACGCAACCCTAGATCATCGCCCGAATGACGCCGAGGCGAAGATGTTGCTCGATTCCCTGACGCCTTCACCGGGAAGTATTGTTCCGAGCAGTGCTACATCGAAAGTTCCTGTCGAGCGCATCAAGCGTAACTACGAAGAAAACGCTTTTCGCCAGATGACGACGCAAATGGGAAGTTGGGCGGAACAGCAATTCATCCGCTCCGATCCCCGCACCCATGCGAGTTATCACCTCGAACTGGGCAAAGAACTTATGGCCCACGGATTCACGTCCGAAGCCGAAGCTGAATTTCGTCATGCCGCTGCGGTAGATCCGTCGAGCGCCGCGCCGCTCACCGCGCTGGCCGAGGATTACGACGCACGCGGCGATGCCCGGGAAGCCCGCGCCGAAGCCGAGGCCGCGCTCCGCATTCGCGAATCGGCGGAGGCTTACCTGATTCTTGGGCGGCTCGATCTACGAGAAAATAGAATGGAAGCAGCCGCCCAGAACATCAACCGGGCACTGCAACTGGAGCCCGGCAATTCCGCCGGCCAAGACCTGAAACGCACCCTCGCAGCCAAGCTCGCGGAGAAAGCGCAGCCGCTGCCGCAGCCATGAGTCTCATCAAAACGAAATCAGTTCTCAGCTCTCGGCTCTCCGCTCTCAGAGGTCGTGTGGGGACGGGCGCCCTCGCCCGTCCAAGCCGAGCGAAGCGCGGCAGTTGCCGGTGGTCACGGCAACAATGGGTTCGCCACGCGGCCTGCAGCCTTGTGACGCTCTTTTTCCTGACCGCGTTTTCCTCCGCCGACGTCTTGCGCATCGCGCTCGACGATGCCATTCAACCCGTCACCGCCGAATACATTGGCCGCGCGCTTGCCGTGGCTGCTGCGAACCACGATCAGGCGGTTCTCATTGAGATCAACACTCCCGGAGGACTCGTCGATTCGACTCGCGACATTATCGAGAAGATCGTCGCCTCGCCGGTTCCGGTCATTATTTATGTGACGCCCAGCGGAAGCCGCGCTGCATCGGCTGGCTTCTTCATTCTTGAGTCGGCCGACGTCGCGGCCATGGCTCCGGGAACCAATACTGGCGCGGCCCATCCTGTCATCCTCGGCGAAAAAATGGATGACGTGATGAAAATGAAAATGGAGAATGACGCCGCCGCGCTGATGCGTTCCGTCGTCGCCAAGCGCGGACGCAACGTCGAACTGGCCGAGAGCGCAGTGCGCGAATCGAAATCTTTTACCGAGCAAGAGGCGCTCGACAAAAAGCTGATTGAATACATTGCTCCCAGCGAGCAGGATTTGTTGCATCAACTGAGTGGCAAGAGCTTCAAGCGATTCGACGGCACAACCGTCACGCTCCATCTCGACAACGAACCGGTGCGCGATTACCGGATGACGCTCAAGGAACGCATCCTTTCTTACATCATGGACCCGAACATCGCGTTCATTCTGCTCGCCATCGGAGCGCTCGCGCTCTACGCCGAATTCAATCATCCCGGCGCGGTCATTCCTGGAACCGTGGGCGTAGTCTTCATCCTTCTGGCGGCGTTCGCGTTGAATCTGCTGCCGGTGCGCTTCGCCGCCATTGCCATGATCATCGGAGCCTTCGCGCTCTTCGCCGCCGAAGCCAAGTTCGCCAGCCACGGCGTGCTCACCACGGGAGGGATCGTCCTATTGACGCTAGGCGGCCTGTTTCTGGTCGATGCGCCCATCCCGGAAATGCGTGTCCACCTGGTGACCGCGCTTGCCGTCAGCATTCCGCTTGGACTGATCACGGCCTTTTTGATGAGCATTGCCGTGCGCGCTCGCCGCAACAAGATTGTCACCGGCAAGCAAGGATTGATTGGTGAAATCGGAATTGCGCAAACCCTGCTCGCGCTTGCGGGAAAAGTCTTCGTGCACGGCGAGCTTTGGGACGCCGTCTCCACCGTCCCCATTGCTGCCGGAGAGCAGATTGTCGTGCGCCAGGTCGATGGACTTACGCTGCGCGTCGATCCGGTGGCGGCGGCGAGACCGGTCATGGCGTAGAGGCTGGTAATTAGATGCCCCACCCTTCGTTTTTTTGAAGGGTGGGATTCCCTTTCCGCTTCCTGCGTGGTGGGTCGGGCTCTACGACGTCACGCGGAAGACTGCGTTGCTTGTCAGCGTGCCGGTTGGTGTCGCCACTTCGATTTTGCCTGTGGTTGCGCCTGTGGGCACGGTGGTTTTGATTTCAGTCTCCGACACAACTGTGAACTTCGCCGAAGTGCCGTTAAAGCTGACGGCGGTCGTGCCGGTCAGATTATTGCCCAGGATGATGACGGCCGCTCCCACCTTGCCAGAGGTGGGGAGGGTTTCCACGAACGGGGCCAGACCCACCGACACGCTGAAAACCGTGCCGATGGTGCTGGTGCCTCCCTCGTAGGTTGTCCCGTAGAAGGTTCCGTTGGTGGACTGAACCAGGCCACCTTCGGGACGTGCTCCGTCGGCGCAGGGATAGCCCTCGGTGCAGAAACTGTAAAGTGTGGTCAGAGTGCCGCCGGTGCCTCCGGAGTTCTCATTGAAGGCGAAAACCGTTCCATACCCGTAGGCTCCGCCCGCCTCTACGGTCCCGTAAAATCTCCCGTCGGTGCCTTGCACCAGGCCCGCATAGGGGTAATAGCCGTCGGCACAGTTGTTTAGTGAGCAAAAAGTGTAGAGCGTGGTGAGCACGCCGGCGGGTGTGATTTTGAAGATGGTGCCACACGGAGTCTCATCAATCCAACAGGTCTGGTAGTTCGCGCCGCCCGACGAAGTTGTGCCGTACAGGTTGCCATCGCTGCCCAGGATCAGTCCTGCCTGGGGGGTGTCGCCGTCGGCGCAGCCGGCTAGAGAGCAGAAGGTGTGAAGCGTGGTCAGAACTCCTGCTGGGGTGATCTTAAAGACGGTGCCAGCGTTCTGGGCCCCGCCGTTACGGGTGGTTCCGTAGAAATCACCGTTGGTGGCTTGCACCAGCCCTGACCAGGGGTAGGATCCGTCGGGGCAGGTATAGTCCTTCTGGGAGCAGAAGCTGTAAAGAGTGGTCAGCGTTCCGGCAGGCGTGAGTCTGAAAACGATGCCATATCCGTAGGCTCCGCCGCCGTCGGTGGTTCCGTAAAAGTCGCCGTCGGTGGCTTCCACCAACCAGCTACTGATCGGCCCATCGCCGTCCGTGCATTGGGCCAGAGTGCAGAAAGGGTAGAGAACGGTGAGCGCGCCCGCAGGTGTAACTTTGAAGACCTCTCCGGCACCGTGGGGTCCGTTATAGGTGGTTAATCCATAAAAGTCGCCGTTGGTCCCTAGAATCATGCTGTTATAAGGGAGCGCGCCGTCGACGCATTCGTTTTCTGAGCAGAAGTTGTAAACCGTGGTCAGTGCGCCGGCGGGAGTGATTTTGTAGACCGTGCCACAGGTACCCCATTCGGTGCAGTAGTCGCTGACCCCGCCAACTCCGGCTGTTCCGTAGATGTTGCCGTCGACGCCCTGAACGGGCGATGAAAGATAAGGACCAGAGCCGTTGGTGCCGTCGAAACTTACCAGGGTAGTAAAGGTTTGGGCGGGCGAGACCATCGCGGTTGCCAGACAAAACACAAACACGATGCCTGCGATTTTCGATATGGTGAGTTTCTTCACGGTGCCCGTTTTTTGGCTTCGCGTGGATAGAGAAGTAAACAGACTATGAGTTCGCAGCGTAGTCATTAGAAATTCTCCGTGTGCGATTCAGGAATTGAGTTGCACCGAAACTCGCGCCAGAAATCGGGGCCCGGCTCGAAGGAGCGACTGCGCGGCGCATCAGGATGATGCAACTGGTCGGATTATGCGGGACAGCGGGTTGGAAGTCGGTGACGCCGGACACCAGTCGGATGTGACGGCGCAACGACGGGGTGGTTGACGGGAAAACGCCCTGACACTTCGCTAGGAGTGTCGGGCGGGTAGGGGTCCTTCGACTCCGTAGCTCAGGATGACATTTTGTGTAGGCGCCCCGCATCTTCCTCAGCAACTGCTCAGTCAGGTTGTCACCGCCGATAGCGGCTCACGTGCGCTACAATCCGCTCATACGCTGAATTGCGAGTTGTGGAGGCATTTATGGATCTCGGGTTTCCGGTAATCACCGTTGCCGTCGTGATCGTCATCATTTACCTGCTGAGTTCCATCAAGATTCTGGCCGAATATGAACGCGGCGTTATCTTCCGGCTGGGACGCTTGCTGGGGACGGCCAAGGGGCCGGGCGTGATTCTGGTCTTCGCTCCGGTCGATCGCATGGTGCGGATTTCGCTGCGGCAGGAAGCGCTGGAGGTTCCTCCGCAGGACATCATTACTCGCGACAACGTCACGCTCAAGGTGAATGCGGTTATTTTTCTGCGCGTGATCGATCCCAATAAGGCGGTGGTCGAAGTTTCGAATTACGCCTACCAGACTTCGCAGTTTGCGCAGACTACTTTGCGCTCGGTGCTGGGCGAACAGGAACTCGACGAGTTGCTGGCGCATCGCGACAAAATTAATTTGCGGCTGCAGAGCATTCTGGACACGCATACCGCTCCGTGGGGCGTGAAGGTGGCTAACGTGGAAGTCAAGCAGGTGGATATGCCCGAGTCGATGTTGCGCGCCATGGCCAAGCAGGCGGAGGCGGAACGCGAGAAGCGGTCGAAGATCATCCACGCGGAAGGCGAGTTTTCGGCGGCGCAGCGGCTGGTGGACGCTGCACATTTGTTATCTTCCGAGCCGGCCAGCATTCAGTTACGTTATTTGCAGACGCTTACCGAGATCGGGGTCGAGAAAAATACTACGGTTGTGTTCCCGGTGCCGATCGATTTCTTCTCCGGTTTGCAGAACTTGCTGGCTGGGCCGAAAGCTCCGGCTGCGCCGGCAAAGGGCTAGAGGTTCAACTTAATTGTCCACGGCGCAGCACGATACCGAGATCACGCTTGGCACGGGCCGCATGCTGGTGATCTTTTTCGCTTTTGTGCTGGTCTGCGCTTTCTTCTTTGCCATCGGCTTTTCGCTGGGCAGAAAAACCAGCCTCGTGGCCGCGGGCGGCTGGGCGGGCACTTTCGCTGCGACTCCGGCAACTGTGGTGCGGCCGTCGCCGGCTAAAGCGGATACCACGCCGGCGGCGAGTTCCAGCGAATTCAGCTTTTATAAAGCAGTTGGCGAGAAGACCGCCGACGCGGGGGTGACGCCGACGGATGGCGCGAATTCGAATTCCTCTACTCCTGCTGCCACGACTCCTGCTGCCGCTACTGCAGTTGCACCAGCACCAACGGCGACGAGCGCAACGGGCGCGTCGACTGAGATGCCTGTGAATCCCGCCGCAATCGTAGCGCCCACTAGTGGCTACTATGTGCAGGTCGCCGCGGTCAGCCGGCAGGAGGACGCGGCCGCGCTGGTCGAGGCTTTGAAGAAGAAACAGTATCCGGCCTTCAGCGCCAACAATCCGTCGGCCGACAAGTTCTATCACGTTCAGGTTGGTCCCTACGCCGAGATGAAAGACGCGGAGGCCATGCGCACCCGGCTGGTCAGCGATGGGTACAATCCGATTGTGAAAAGGTAGGAGAATTGGTAATCGGTAATTTGTAATTGGTAATTTAAAAACTGAGATTGCCGGGCATTCGGTTTCAATTACAAATTACAAATTACACAATTACCAAATGTCCTCCGCCGCTCCCAATCTTGATCGTTTTCTGCACGCTATTGCCGACCCTACTCGCCGACGGATTCTGCTGGTGCTGAAAGAAAAAAGCGGAGGGCTTTGTGCAGGCGATATTGAGCAGCGCATCAAGTTGGCGCAGCCTACGGTTTCGCATCACATGCGGATCCTGGAAAAGGCCGGCCTGGTGGAGGCCCGTCGAGAAGGCCATTGGCGCTGGTACCGGCGCAACGAGAAGTTGATTGCGGAAATGACGCGGGGATTGAAAGGACAACTTTAGAGCAAACAGCTCTCAGTTCTCAGTTGTCAGCTCTCAGTGAATGCATATCGGTCATAACTGAAAGCGGAAGGTATTTTCGGCTAGGTCCCCGCGCCGGCGGCTTGGGCTTTCTCTTCGGCGCTGTTCCCTTCGGCGGTTTCCTTCCTCGATGTTTTGACTGCGCTTTTTGCGTCTCGCTGGCTCAGGGCGCGCACCTGGGAAATCAGGTCCGCTACTTCAAACGGTTTTGCCAACGATGGGACGCCGTGCTCGTGCAGGAAACTTCTGGTTTCGGCATCGGTCACGGTGGAGAACATCAGCAGCAAACCTTTTTCGAGGCCGGAACAGTTGGTGGCGATCCACTCGTACATTTCGCAGGCGCTGCATCCGCCCGGCATGCGGCCATTCATTACGACCACATCGAAAGAACCTTTGCGCAACTGGTGCTGCGCGTCCTCGACGCTCATGGAGGTAGTTACTTCGGCGCCGGCGCCAACCAGTACGTCGCGCTCGAATTCCATCACCGCTTCTTCGTCTTCGACGAGGAGCACGCGGCCGGCCAGCAGCGACTCCCGGCGCGGCGCCGGCACGGTCTCGGGCTGCGCGGGTCTTTCGCTCGCCAGCAAGCGGACGGTAATCGCCGCTCCGCCTTCATCGCGGTTGCGGGCTGCGATTTCGCCGCCGTGCTCCTTGACGATGCCGTAGCAGATGCTCAAGCCTAGACCCGTTCCCTTGCCCACCGACTTGGTGGTGTAGAAGGGATCGAAAATGCGGCTTGGGTCCTTGATTCCGGGGCCGCTGTCCTCAAATTCGACGCATACGTGAGCATCCCTCTTAAACACGCGCACCTTCAACTGGCCGCTGCCGGCGCTCTCCACCATGGCATCGAGGGCGTTGTTGATGATGTTGAGGAAGACCTGCTCCAACTGGTGGGGATCGCCGACTACCGAGGGCACATCTTCGGGAATCTCGCGTTCCACGGTAACGTTGTTGACCTTCAGATCGTATTCGCGCAGCATGAGGGACTCCTCGAGCACCTTGCGCAAATCGACTTCCTGCTTTTGCGGCTTGCGCTGCCGCGCGAAGGAAAGCAGGTTCTGCACTACGCGGTGCGTCCGCTGGGCTTGCTTGAAGAGCTTATGCACGTAGTCGGCGGAACGGTGATCGAGACCAGCGCCTTCGAGCAGTTGCGCGTAGCCCAGGATGGCCGTGAGCGGATTGTTCAACTCGTGCGCCACGCCGGAAATCAGTTGGCCGACGGCCGACATCTTCTCGCTCTGCAAGAGTTGCTCCTGGGTTCGGCGCAAGTCTTCGTAGGCGCGGCAAGTCTCCTCATAGAGCTGAACTTTTTCGATGGTAGTGGCCAGTTGCCGGCTGATGGCGACCAGCAGATTCTCATCGTTGCTGGAATAATGGCGGTCTTCCTTGCTGGCGATTCCCATGATCCCGATGGGCTTTTCCTTGCTCCAGAGGACAACCCAGATCCAGTAGGGCAAGCGGTCGGCACAGACAAACTCCACCACCGCCGGGGGCAGGTGCGGGACAAAATCCTGCGTGACAACTTCCGCTCGCGAACGCACGACCAGGTCGCCGAGGCCGTCGGGGAAAACAACTTCGGACATGCGCACGCGCGCTTCGCTGCGCGGGCCCCAACCGGCGCGGCGGCGGAAGGTGCCCGCCGGTTCGGCGGCCAGATAGACCGAGCCGGTCTCCGCTCCAAATAGTGAAATTACCTGGCGCAGGGTGAGGTTCAGAATTTCATCCAGGTCGAAGGACTGGGTGGCAATGACGGCGAGGGCGTTGAGCGCATTCAACTCACGATTGCGGCGCCGCATCTCGTCTTCCGAGCGTTTTTTCTCGGTAATGTCAAGAACGAAGCCCTGGTACCGCTCAATGTTGCCGCTGGAATCGCGCGTGGCAAAGCAGCTCTGCGCCACCACCAGCAGAGTGCCATCTTTGCGGCGCACCGTAATCTCAAAGTTGCGCACATAGTTGTGCGCTTCGATTTCCCTGCGGAAGGCTTCCCGCTCCTCGGGAACGGCATTGAACACGCTGCCGACGTCGAGCGACATCAGTTCGTCGCGGCTGCTGTAGCCGAGCATGGTGACAAAGGCATCGTTGCAATCGAGCAGATTGCCTTCCGGCGTGGCTACGAATACGCCTTCTTGCGCCTGTTCGAAGAGCATGCGGTATTTTTCTTCGGCCACCTGACGTTCGGTGGTGTCGTGCACCACATGGATGATGCCTTTCTGCTGGCCTCCCTGCTCGGCATAGGAGGAAGTCGAAACTACCGACTGGCCGCCGAAACACGGGTCCGTGCCTTCGGTGAGCCCGGAACCTCGTTCGCAGTACGGGCATCCGCTCCAGGCGTGGCTTTGCGGCAGGACCTCTTTGCAGAGATGGCCCAAGACATCGGCCGGCGCCTTTTCCAGGCGCTGCAGCAGCGCTTGATTGGTCTTGAGGATGCGGAAGTCGGCATCGTGCGCCAGAATCAGATCCTGGATGGAATCGAAGGTGTTCATCCATTGGCGCTGCGAGCGCAGCACCTGCTCGAGCAAGCGCAGATTCTCGACTGCGATGCCCAGGGCCTGTGCCGCCGTTTCCAGAAACTCGAGCTCTTCGTGGGTATGGCGGCGGCTGCCCGAGTAGCCGAGCGAAAGCATCCCGATCACCGATTTTTTGCCGAGCAGCGGGAGCAGCACCACGTGATGAAAACCGTATTTCCTCAGTTGCTCCTGGCCAGGAGGCGGCATCTCGGAGAGTTTGCGTACGGCCGCGCGGTTTTCCTGGAGGACGCCGGCCTCGGTTTCACCGCTTTCGGTTTGAGCGATGGCTCGCAGAAAGTCTCCCGACAGGCCGGCGTGCTGGGTCGGCACCAGACGGTTGCCGTCCATGACGTGGAACCACGCTGCCTTCGCCCCGGCGATGGCTTTCAGTTTTTCCAGGGCAATCTGCATCATGGGAGCAGGGTTCTGACTGCGCGCAATGGTCACGGTCAATTCGTTTAACACCGCGAGCCGACGGGTGCGCAGGCGGGAGTCGTCGAGCACGATCAGCAGAAGGCTCGAGCTAAACAGCACTTCCGCCAGCAGATAACCCTCACCCGGAATGTGACTGGTATATTTTGGCCAATTCAGATTGAGGGTGAGGAGGCCGGCGGCAAAAAGGAATGAACCCATTCCAATACGACCGAAGCGATAGCGGAGAAATTCGACGACAACCCAGGCGGCAACGAGGCGACAGGCGACATCCAACCCGAGGGTGAGGGCCTTCGAATCCAGCGAGTAGAGCGCATCGGGAAAATAAAGGGGACGCATGGCGGCGAAAACCATCAGCACCCAGGAAAGGGCAATGCACACGGTTAGGGCCCGCCGCGCTTGCCCGGACAGCAACGCAGCCGCCGCGAACAACCCGACGGCAAGCACAAAGTCAGCCTGCGCGAATGCGGTTAGCGATTTTGACGCCGAGTGCAACTCACCGGCACGCGTTGCCCAAAGAAACGATCCGTAGGCAAGCCAGCCCGCTCCCCACAACAGCAGGCAGCGTTCTCGAAATGCGCGGAAGAAAAGCAGACTCACCACGACCGCGATGAGGGCGGCCGTTTCCCGGGCCGTCATCCACGGGAGAGTCAACCCGGAACTGGACCAGAGACTGGTCAACCCGGGCGCCGTCGACAAGCCAACCGAATTCCCAAATAGCCAGGTAGAACCCATAAAAAGGCGCACGAACACCCAACCTCTTAAATATCACGCTCGCCGTCCCTCGATGGCGGATTTCCGTCTCCCATTGGTTACTTTCGGAATGTGAAACGGCGGCCTAGAATGAGCGATACATCTACTTAGCACCATGCCTAACGATCGCATATTGGTGGTGGACGACGAGGAGACCATCCGGGAGATAGTCTGCTCGATGCTGGGCGGAGCCCATTTTCAGACGCGGCAGGCGGCGAATGGGATTGAAGCCCTTTCGATTTTGGAATCGGGTGGAGAATTCGATCTCGTGCTCTCGGACCTGATGATGGCGGAAATGGATGGGATCGCCCTTTTGGAGCGGATCAAGGAACGTTATCCTGACGTGCCCGTGGTGATGGTCACCACGGTCCACGACATTTCGGTCGCGCTGCAGGCAATTCGCAATGGGGCCTACGATTATCTGCCCAAGCCTTTTGAACGCGAGCAACTGCTGGCCACGGTGCGGCGTGCGCTCGAGAATCGGCGGCTGAAACGCGAAAACGACGCTTATCGCACGAATCTCGAAGGGCTGGTGGCGGAGCGGACGCAGCAATTGAATTCGGCGCTTTCGAAATTGGAAGAATCCTACGACATTACATTAGCGGCGTTGGGCGATGCGCTCGATCTCAAGGACAACGAGACCGAGTTCCATTCCCGCCGTGTGACCGCATTCACCATCGCGATCGCCAAGAAAATGGGCTTGTCCAAAGAACAGATCAAAGTGATTGCCCGAGGGGCTTTCCTGCACGATTTCGGAAAAATCGCCATTCGCGACGATATCCTCCGCAAGCCCGGCAAGCTCACGGCCGAGGAAATGGAAACCATGAAGGAGCATTGCTACTACGGCTACAAGATCATCTCCCGGATTCCGTTTCTCGCCGAGGCTGCCGAAATTATTTACTGCCACCAGGAGTGTTACGATGGGTCCGGCTACCCCCGTCAGTTGAAGGGAGAAGAGATTCCGCTGGGCGCGCGAATCTTTGCGATTGCCGATACTCTCGATGCCATGAGAACGGATCGCGTCTACCGTAAGGCCCAGGGCATGGGGGCGGTTCGCGCGGAAATACAACGTTGGTCTGGCCGCCAGTTCGATCCTGAGATCGTCAAAGTATTCCTGGAGATGCCCGATAACATCTGGGAAGACCTGCGCGATGACATCGATAAGGCGAATAAGTTTCCGAAGCTATAACCAGGGACACTACGACGCTTGAGTTTTTGATCCTGCGCGGCATTTTTCGCCAAACCACTAATTCAGATTGCAACTCGTGGGGTTCGCCGCGTTCTAGCCTTAGAGGTGTACAAGGGGCGATTTTCGATTGCATTCGTGTATTCCAATTGCTAGATATCGAGGCGCAGGATTTGGAGCCCGAAGATTTCGAGACTATCGGCCCGGGAGAAATGCGATGAAACCCACCGTCGTCACGGTCTGTGTTGTTCTTTTTTTGAGCCCGCTCTCGATAGCGCAGGCTCCTACGGTCAACGCTCTGCCCAATACCATTTATGTCGGCGCCGACGGCAAATTTGAAACCGCGCCCGACACGGCGCTGATCCAGTTCAACATTGCGGCCCAAGCCGACAACGCGAAGGATGCCTATGACCAGGCGAGCAAACAGGCCGAGGCCACGCGCCAGGTTCTGCGTGCCAACGGCATCGATCCGAAGGCAGCGGAAATCGGCTTTTTTTCGGTAAATCCCCAGTACGACTGGAAGAATCCGAAGCACAAGGTCATCGGCTATCAGGTGACGACGAGTGTCAATCTAAAGCTCAAGGATTTTTCCAAAATTGGGCCGGTCACAGCGCAGCTTGCCGATGTCAGCGTCGCGGATAGCCAGTCGCTCAGCTACATGCTGGACTCGACCGAAGAAGCCAAGAGCAAGGCCGTCGCCGACGCCTACCGGCACGCGCGAGCTTCAGCCGAGGCCCTGGCCAACGCCAGCGGACGCACGCTTGGCGAACTTTCTTATGCTTCCGTCGACACGTTCGAGAACACGCGCGTGCGAGCACCCATGGTGCACAAAGCGATGGCCCCGATGGCGACTCCCGCCCCTACCGACGAGTTCTCGCCACAGAATGTGACGGTCACGGCGCATGTGAATGCTATGTTTATTTGGCGAGCCGCGCGTTAGCACCTGGCACAGTCCTTCGGCTGTGATGAGGGCAGGCTCGCGAAGTCGCTCGTCCCCTCCATTAGAATCCGAATCTACTGGTTGCGGACAACCTCGCTTCTTGAGGGAATCCGGGTGGGATCGACCGTTACTTCGCGCTGGATTTCCATTTGGATCGACGACCCCACTTCCAGCCTTACGTCGGCGCCGCGCGAGAGCATTCCAATTGCCAGGCCAACGGCTCCTCCAGCCGCTGCTCCAATTCCGGCTCCCTTCAGGCCATTGGTGACGCCGCCGATGGTCGCTCCCGTGGCGGCCGTGCCGGCGGCGGTCTCGGCTTTTTTGCCGGTATCGCTATCCTGGCGAATGGTGCCTTCGGAATCTTTCATCGTCGTCTTCTCGGCCCCAGGCGTGTTCTCGATCGAGCCGCCTAGCATCACGGTGTAGCCGTTGGGGTAAATCATCGAAGTGAAATGGATCAGGACTTCGGCGCGTCCCTTGACGTGGCCGCCGCGCTGCACGTGCTCGATCTTGCCCTGGATATAAGTTCCGGCGGGAATCACGACTCGTTCGTTGACCACGAAGGGGAAGGCAGTCTCGGCGTACACTGGGTCTCCATCCTTGGCCGTCTTCGTCGAAATGGCCTGCTTCAGCGAGAGCGGGATCGAGGTGCCGGCGGGAATGGTCAGCATGGTTTTCCCCGATTCCACTGACGGCGCGGCGGGGTCTGGAGCTATGGATGTCTGGGCCGTGGCGATTCCGATCAGCAGCAGAAACCAAAGCGAAGCAGTCAGTATCTTCATCGAAGGACCTACCTTTTGAGACTCGGGAACTTCAACCGCTATTTCTCCGCGCCCGGTTCTCGATTACATTGCCCATGAACTGGGACTGGAGTTTCTGCGCGCAGCCCTCGCCGCAAACATGCAGCGCACCTTCCTGCACAGCCAGTTTCTCGTCCCACGGAGCCAGATGCATGACCAGCACACCGTAGTCGTCGAACGAGCTCCACATAATCCACCAGCGGTCGCTCACTCCTTTTTGGATGCCGCAATTGGGGCCGGCACAACGGTATAACGAACTTGGGATACGAACTACATTGTCGGACATGATCAACCTGCTTATCTCGCATTGTAGCTGAGAAGCCAGCGCGGGAACATGGTTCACAGGCTGTGCGCAGCGGCGCGCGCGAATGTGTGGTGAGACCACACGCCCGCTATTTGTACAGCAAGTACTTCTCGCGCAGGCGCACAAATGCCTGCAGCGGCTCCTGCCAATCCTCGGCAATGCGGCGTGGATCTTCTCCCGCGGCCAGGGCTTCGAACACGGCTTGATTGACCAGCAGGTCTGCCATCTTCTCGAGCTTGAAGTCGTTGGGATAGAGCTTGTGCAGGGCCGACGCCAGCTCAATTCCTAACTCTGGCGAGTCCATCGTGTTTCGATCCAGAATGATCAGGTTCACGCCCTGGCAGGTTTCACCGGCAAAATTGCTCGACGAAGGAGTAAACACAATTGGCGTAAAGCGCACACTCGGAATCGTGCGCGCGTTCAAGTATCCCGCCAGTTCCCTGCTTTTGATCCAGGGCGCGCCCAGCACTTCAAATGGCGTGTCTGTGCCTCGGCCTACTGAAACATTTGTGCCTTCGATCAGCGCTACTCCCGGATAAAGCGTCGCCTCGGTCAGACTTCGCAAATTAGGCGACGGATTCACCCATGGCAGTCCCGTCGAATCGAACCAGTCGCCGGGTTGCCAGCCATCCATCGGAACCACCTCAAGCTTCGCCCCGATGTGGCGCTCCGCATTAAACATCTTTGCCAGCTCACCCAAAGTCATGCCATGGCGCACGGGGGCGGGAAAATAATTTGTGAACTTTTCCTGACCGGCATCGGAAACCGAACCCTGCACAAACGATCCCGTGATCGGATTGGGCCGATCCAGAATGACGATTTCAACACCAGCTTTCGCGGCCGCTTCGAGGAAATATCCCGTGGTGGCTTCGTAGGTGTAAAAGCGCACGCCCGCGTCGGCCAGATCGATCACGACTGCATCGAGCCGTTTCAGAATGTCCATCGGTGGACGCCGGGCCGCGTCGCTCGCTCCATAAACGCTGTAAACCTCAATTCCCGTCGCGGCATCCTTCGTGTTTTGGAGGTCGGTCGTATCGAGGGTACCGGTCACTCCATGTTCAGGACTGAAGATTGCATCGAGAGAAATTCCCGGCACGCTGGCTAGCACGTCAATCGTCCGGCGGCCTTCCGCGTCCACGCCGGTCTGATTCGTCAGCAGTCCGAGGCTTCGCGGAGCGCCGCCTCGCGACGGATGCAGCGGCGCGAATTTCGTTTCTTCAAGCACGTCGATTCCCGTCTTCACGGTTCCGTTTCGCGCGGCCAGCTTGCGCGACGCGCTCTGCATTTCGTTGTAGCCGGTGAGGGTTGCCACGCGCATCTTCTCCGCCTGAGCGGGGTCGAGCGCCAACGCTGCGGCTACCGCGGTCGCGACTTTGGTTCTTAGAGCAACCGCACTTCCTTTTTCTTTGGGGGGCACCACGTTCATGTGCACGGCATTGGTCAGCAACACGATATAGGTCTTGGTCGTGGGATCAATCCACAGTGATGTCCCGGTGAATCCAGTATGCCCGTAACTGCCGACTGGCAATAACTCCCCGCGGTTGGTCGATAGAGGAGAATCGATGTCCCAGCCAAATCCTCGCACTGCCGTTCCATTTACAGGCTGCTGCGGCGCGGTCATCTTCGCCACCGTGGCCGGAGTCAGGACTCCTCGCCCGCCATCGAGCAACGCCTGCGCGAAAATCGCCAGATCGTCCGCGGTGGAAAATACTCCCGCATGGCCCGCCACGCCTCCCATCCTGCGCGCGGCAGGATCATGCACCACGCCGCGCAGCAGGCGATGATTCTCATCTTCTTCCGTGGGAGCAATGCGCGGCTCCCACGAATGCGGAGGAACGAATCGCGTCTCTTTCATGCCGAGCGGACCGAAGATGTGCTTCGCAGCGTACTCGTCCAGCGACTCGCCTGAAAGCCGCTCTACTAGTGCTCCCAGCACGACGAAGTTGATGTCGCTATAAACGAAGGCCGCGCCCGGAGAGTGCTCTGGAGAGGCCTCAAACGCCATGCGATAGGCCGTCTCCTTGCCTTCCCACGGCTTCGTCAAATCTAGATCCGGAGCGAGGCCGGAGTAGTGGATCAGCAACTGGCGAATCGTTATGTCCTGCTTTCCGTTCTGCGCAAATTCGGGAAGATACTTCGCGACTGGGTCGCTCATGCGAAACTTTCCCTGCTCCCACAGTTCCATGATCGCCGTCGTGGTTACGATGACCTTGGTCAACGACGCGCAATCGAACACCGTATCGACGGTCATCGACTCCCGCCGTGGTTCGAGCGCACGGCTGCCATAGGCCTTGCGATAAACCACCTGGCCGTCGTGGCCGATGAGGAGCACCGCTCCTGGAATCTGTTGCTGGGATATGGCTTCGCTGACTATGGAATCGAGGGCGGCGAGGCGGGAGTCTAGCGGAGCCTGGGAGAACGCAGCCGTAGAAAACAACAAAGCGACGAGCAGCAATATCGGTAAGTGTTTCACGTCTGCTGTGACTCTACATGACGGCGGAGATGCGGCTCAAGCTGAAGGGTACCAACGATGCCCTCAAAGTAACTCCCGGATTGCCTCGGCTTTCCGCGTTTGCTATAACCCCATCAGTTCACAATTGCCTTGAACCTGATGCCGCCAATTCGAGAAGCAGGCTTTACCTTCCTGGTGCGCAATTGGTCCGCGCAGGAGGAACGGTTTCGCGGGGCATTTGGCATCCTGGAAAGGGCCGTTGCCGGGCGCGCTTTTCCTGCCTGCTCGATTGCTGTAACTTTCCACGGAGAACTTGTTACGCACAAGGCGCTTGGCCGCTTCACTTACGATCCAGCTTCGGCCGAGGTTACAACCGCGAGCCTGTTCGATGTCGCTTCGCTCACGAAGGTCGTCGCAACGACCGCCATGGCCATGATTCTTTACGAGCGTGGGTTGCTGGACCTGGAAGCGCCGGTCACCGCGATCGTCCCGGAATTCGCTGCTACTGACGCTCGCCGGCGCGACGTCACGCTGCGCATGCTGTTGGCACATAGCTCGGGGCTGCCCGCTTACGAGAAGCTCTTTCTGCGCGCTTCGACTCGTGAAGAGCTGCTCCACCTGGCTTTCGGCACACCGCTTGCCGCTGCCCCCGGCGCGCGCGCCAAATATAGCGACATCGGCTTTATCATCCTCGGCGTTGCGCTGGAACGCCTGGCGGATGAAGCGCTCGACTTGTTCTGTCAGCGCGAAGTCTTTGGTCCGCTCGGCATGACGCACACCACCTTCAAACCCGCTCACGATCTGAAGGATTCTGTCTTGCCGACCGCGGACGATCGCAGCTTCCGCCATCGCATCATCCAGGGCGAGGTGCAGGACGAGAACGCGAGCATTCTCGGCGGCGTCGCCGGACACGCTGGGCTGTTTTCGACCGCTGAGGATCTCGCCATTTTTGCCCATGCCATGCTCAACGGCGGACATCCGATCCTCCGTCCTGAAACGGTTGAACTTTTTTCGCGCCGCGAACCGCTGCCTGAAGGCACTTCCCGGGCGCTTGGGTGGGACACGCCCTCGGCGCCCTCGCAATCCGGAAAATATTTTTCCGTAAGTTCTTTTGGACATCTCGGTTACACGGGCACGTCTCTGTGGATCGACTCCGCGCGCCGACTATCGGTGACTTTGCTCACCAACCGCACCTGGCCTGACTGCACGAACCAGGAAATTAAACAGGTGCGTCCGGCGTTGCACGACGCGGTGGCTGAGGCCTTGGGGAAGACAGCTTGAAGCGCAAAGCAACGGCCACAGAACTCCGCCACCTGGTTACCGAGAAAACTAACACCGCTTCTGCCGATCTCGACAGCAAGAGCGCGCTCGAAATCGCGCGCATTATCAATGCTGAAGACGCCAAAGTTGCGGCTGCCGTGAAGCGCGCTCTGCCACACATTGCGCAGGCGATCGAGTGGATCGCCGCGGCGCTCTCCGAGGGCGGCCGGCTGATCTACATCGGCACCGGCACCAGTGGACGTATCGCCGCGCTTGACGCCGTCGAATGTCCGCCGACCTTTGACGTTGACCCGCGCATGATTCAATTCGTCATCGCCGGCGGATCCAAGGCCCTCAGCACGGCGGTGGAGGCGGATGAAGACTCTCGCGAACTGGGACGCAAGGCCATCGCGAAGAGAAAGCCGACGAAAAAAGATGTGGTCGTGGGGATCGCGGCCAGTGGACGTACTCCTTTTACGATCTCCGCGATTCAATATGCGCGGGCTCATGGCGCTCGAACGGTTGCGGTCGTTTGTAACCCGGAATCGCCGCTCGGCAAAGCCGCGCACTTGGCTATCGTCGCGGAGGTGGGCGCGGAAGTGGTCGCAGGCTCTACCCGCATGAAAGCCGGGACGGCGCAGAAGATGATTTTGAACATGCTCTCCACCGGAGCGATGACTCGGCTCGGCTATGTCTACGGCAACCTGATGGTCAACGTTCACCCGAAGAACGCGAAGTTGGCCGAACGCGGGGCGGTCATTCTGGAAAAGGCCGCTGGACTCAACTGCCAAGCAGCACGCAAACTTCTTGCGGCTGCCGGAGGTCGTGTGCCCGTGGCGCTGGTGATGGCTAAGGCCGGCGTGGGACGGGCTCAGGCTGTGGCGGCCCTCAACAAATCCGAGGGGCAAGTGCGCCGAGCTATGGCGCTGGCCAAACGCGGCTACCGTTTCGATGGCGGCCGTGGAAAGGTTTAATCACTGGGGACACTGAGGTTCACAAGGGAAAGCGCGGCTCGGTGTTCGCGTCAGAATTCCTAGCAGCGGCTGTCCCGCGGTTAGAATGAAAGCGAACTTTGATTTCCGATAACACTCTATGGATAAGCTCGTAATCCGCGGTGGGAATCCGCTGCTCGGCACGGTACGAATCAGCGGCGCTAAGAACGCCGCACTGCCTTGCATGGCGGCGGCTTTGCTTACGGAAGAGCCGGTGATTCTTGAAAATATTCCGCAGGTGCGCGACATCGAGACTACGCGCAAGCTGCTGGCCGCCATGGGTGCCGAAGTCGAGCTTGGCTACGGACGCGCCCATCATCGCACCACCATTTGCGCGCACACGCTGGCCGCTCCGGAAGCTTCTTATGAGCTGGTCAAGACCATGCGCGCCTCGACGCTCGTCCTCGGACCGCTCCTGGCCCGTTGCGGACATGCTCGCGTTTCGCTCCCGGGGGGATGCGCGATTGGTGCCCGTCCCATCGATCTGCACATCAAGGGGCTCGAACGTCTGGGCGCTAAAATCACGCAAGAGCATGGGTACGTTGAGGCGGTCACTGATCCCCTTAAAGGCAACCGCCTGCATGGCGCCGAGATTGTTTTTGACAAGATTACCGTCACCGGCACAGAAGATCTGCTGATGGCCGCTACGCTTGCCGAGGGCGAGACCGTCATGCAGAACTGCGCTCGCGAACCGGAAGTCGCCGACCTTGCCGCGCTGCTTAATGCGATGGGAGCCAAAATTCACGGCGCGGGCACGCCCACGATTCGCGTGAAGGGAGTGGAGAAACTCCACGGGGCTCGGCACCGCATCATTCCCGACCGCATCGAAGCTGGAACGTTCATCATTGCGGGAGCGCTGACCGGAGGGGACCTCAACGTTGCCGGGTGCGAGCCCACGCACCTTACCGCGATTCTGCAGAAGCTGGCGGAAACCGGCGTGAAGACGGTGGTGAAACCCGATTCCGTCCGTGTCATGGGCGATCAGCCGCACCAGGCTGCCGATTTGAATACGGAAGAATATCCCGGCTTCCCTACTGACATGCAGGCGCAGTACATGGCGCTGGCTACGCAGGCCACGGGCACTTCGATCATCACGGAGAATATTTTTGAGAACCGCTTCATGCATGCGCAGGAACTGGTGCGCATGGGAGCCAATATCAAGATCGAAGGGCGCCGGGCCATTGTTCGCGGCGCGACTCCACTTAGCGCTGCTGCCGTTCTGGCGTCGGATCTGCGCGCCTCGGCGTCACTCGTGCTCGCCGCGCTGGTTGCGGATGGTGAGACGATCATCGACCGCGTGTATCACCTCGACCGCGGCTACGAACATATCGAAGAAAAATTGAAGGCCGTCGGTGCTGAAATCCGGCGCGTAGGAGACATCTTCCCCAAACGGGCCGCGGCTCCCGCGCACTCGTGAAAGGGTAACGATCGTAACCTGCGTAGGCTGGCCAGGCGGGGACGCCCGGCCTCCATCTTCCTTCGTTGCTCCCTTTCACGGACACACATCAATCCCTTTGGATCCTGCTCCGTTTATAGGATCGCTCGCCTCTCATGGAAGCCGTTCGGGTGACTTTCGTAATTCTGTTTTCCTGGTTCGCGTGTGGGATAACTGACTTGCGGGCCGGTTTAGCTCGCGCAAATCGAAGAGGCCATCGGCCTCTACCCAGGCATTACCGCAAAAACCATGACGAATCGACTGGCTAAGGATCTCGACCACATTCTCGAGCGGACCGAGCCACTGTGGCAGGAACTGCGCGGCCAGCGCATCCTGATCACAGGCGCAACGGGGTTTTTTGGATGCTGGCTGCTCGAAAGTTTTGCCTGGGCAAACCGGCGACTGGATCTTAACGCTCGCGCGGTCGCGCTTTCGCGGCATCCGGAAGTACTCGCCGAAAAAGCAGCGCACCTGGCGCAAGATGCGGCCATCACCTTACACGCCGCCGACGTTTGCCGGGGCGATTTTCCGCAAGGCACGTTTTCGCACGTCATTCATGCCGCGACTGAAGCCAGCGCGAAGCTGAACGGCGAAGCTCCAAAGGTGATGTTCGATACGATCATCGAGGGAACCCGCCGCACCTTGGAATTCTCGCTGGCGAGTTCTGTCAGCAGATTTCTGCTGGTCAGCTCGGGCGCGGTTTACGGAAACCAACCGCCGGAGCTCACGCACGTAAGTGAATCCTTCGAGGGCGGACCCGATCCTCTCAATCCTGCCTTCGCCTACGCCGAGGGCAAGCGCGCCGCGGAAATGTTGTGCACGCTCACCGCATCTTCCGGCCTGGAAATCAAAATTGCGCGCTGTTTCACTTTTGTCGGGCCGTACATGCAGCTCGACGCGCATTTCGCCATCGGCAACTTTATCTCCGATTGCCTGCACCATCGCCTGATTCGGGTGAAGGGGGATGGTTCCGCAGTGCGGTCGTATCTTTACGCTTCCGATCTGATGGCGTGGGTGTGGACGATTCTCTTCAGAGGGCAATCTTGCCGAGCTTACAACGTGGGGTCGGAAGAAGCTCTAAACATTGCCGAGCTCGCGCGCGAGGTAGCCGCTGCGTTACCGCCCGCAGTCGACGTCAACATTGGATCGGCCGCAACGCCCGGCGCCTCGTTGCACCGCTATGTGCCGTGCACGGCGCGGGCGCGCGAAGAGCTCGGTCTTAACGCCCAGGTGCCGTTGCGCGACGCCGTTCGGCGTACCGCTGCCTGGTTTTCCGAAATTAAATCTGCCGCGCGAAAGACTTCTCGACCAAAAGTTACCGCCCGAGGAACCCATGCATAGCGCCGCCACTCTCAGCCCACAGCCCCGTCGCGCATGTGGCGCCTGCGGAGGGAGCGGAGCCACCGTCTGCCACACGCAGCGGTTCGTCGTGCCCGATGGCTATCCTCTGCCCAATGAATACAACGTCGTCGTGTGCCGGCGCTGCGGTTTCGTCTACGCCGATCCGGCGGCCACGCAGCGCGATTATGATCGGTTCTATTGCGAGTGGTCGAAGTATGACGACTCGGCGACGGCGACCGGCAGCGGTCTGTCGCGTTATGACGCCGCCCGACTTGCCACCACTGCCTCCGACATTGCCCGCGCCCTGCCTTCGCGAGCTGCCAGCATTCTCGATGCCGGATGCGCCACCGGTGGCTTGCTCACGGCGCTTCGCGAGCAGGGATTTACAGCCGTTGCCGGACTCGATCCGTCGCCGCACTGTGCCGCTGCTTGCCGTGAACGCGGCTTTGAGGCTTATGTCGGCTCAATATCTTCATCTTCATCTTCATCCTCCGCCTCGCGTCCCGCGCACATGCCCAAGTTTGACTGCGTCGTGTTGAGCCACGTGCTGGAGCATGTGTACGACATTCCTTCGTTTTTCACGGCCGCTCGCCGCCTGCTCACGCCGGGAGGCTGCTTGTATCTGGAAACTCCCGACGCCACGCGCTACGACCAATACCTTTACGCGCCGTTCCAGGAATTCAATACCGAACATATCAATCACTTCTCAGCACGCGCTCTCGAAAATACTGGCCGCCGCTTTGGCTTCGAGCCGGTTCTGGTGGAACGGAAAGTGTTCAACACGGCGCAAGACACTCTGTACCCCGCTGTCTTCGGCTTTTTCCGCGACGGTGGTGAAATTGCGAACGAGCGCATGGCGATTTGCGATCAGGAGTTACCGTCGAGGATCGACGATTATATCCGGCATTCCCGCGAACAAATGGATAAGATCAATGCCAACTTAGCCAGCCAACTTACTAACTATCGGCGCGTCATTCTCTGGGGTGCGGGGCAATTGGCCATGAAGCTTCTGGCTCTTCCCGCTCTTGCGCAGATCGAAGTGCGCGCGCTGGTAGACAACAACCCAGTGCTCCGAGGCAAGACGTTGGCGGGCGCACCGATTGTCGGCCCGCAAGCAATCTCCGATGCGCAGGAGCCGATCCTTATCGCCACCTTGCTGCATGCCGATGAGATCGTTGCTCAAATCCGGCGTCTCGGCCTTAGTAACCCCGTTCTGTCACCGCAGCCGGCTTTACGGTCCAAGGAAGCCCACGCATGAAGCTTTCCGACTACATCGTGGGCCAACTTGCGGATTGGGGCGTGCGCCACATCTTTTTGGTGACAGGCGGCGGCGCCATGCACCTCAACGACTCTATCGGTCACGAGCCGCGCATGCAGTACGTCTGCAATCACCACGAACAAGCTTCAGCCATGGCGGGGGAGGCTTATGCCCGCATCAGCGGCCAGCCCGGCGTGGTCAACGTAACCACCGGGCCCGGGGGCATCAACGCGCTGAACGGAGTGTTTGGGGCGTGGACTGACTCGGTTCCAATGCTCGTTATTTCTGGCCAGGTTAAGCGCGAGACATGTATGCGCGCGCAAAAAATCACCGGCCTGCGCCAGCTTGGCGACCAGGAAGTCGACATCATCGGCATGGTCACGAACATCACTAAGTATGCGGTCCTGGTCGACGATCCTCTGTCGATTCGGTATCACCTCGAGCGCGCATGGTATCTGGCTCAAAATGGACGCCCAGGTCCATGCTGGCTCGACATTCCTGTGGACGTGCAGGCCGCAACCATCGATCCTGCCGGCCTTCGCGGGTACGATCCGATCGAAGACAACCTCGCTCAGAAAACCGGGAGCGCCGCCGATCTCTCCAAACTCAGCTCGGCTTGTCGCAACGTTTTGCAACGAATTCGTAATGCCAAGCGCCCGGTGATTCTGGCCGGCACCGGGGTGCGGGCGGCTCATGCAGTCACTGAATTTGACGAACTCGTCCACCGCTTAAGCGTGTCCGTAACCACTGCTTGGACTCATGACCTTATCGCCTCCGACGATCCGCTCTTTTGCGGACGCCAAGGAACCATCGGGGACCGTGCCGGGAACTTCACGGTGCAAAATGCCGACGTTCTCTTGATCCTCGGGTCGCGGCTCAACATCCGGCAAACCAGTTATAACTGGCAATCGTTCGCGCCGCGCGCCTTCAAGATTCAGGTCGACATCGATGCTGCCGAGTTCTCGAAACCCACCGTCCGGCCAGACTTGGCTATCCAGTGCGATCTCAAACAGTTTCTGAAAGAACTACTGCGACAGTGTAACGCCGAGAACTACCGGCCTGGAGCTCATGCGGAGTGGCTTGCCTGGTGCCGCAAACGCGTCGAGCGCTATCCAGCCGTGCAGGATCGCCAGCGCCAACCGGGACCGCCGTTAAATCCTTATTATTTTATCGAGCAACTCTCTTCTCGGCTTGCCCACGACGACGTTATTGTCTGCGGCAATGCCAGTTCGTGCATCGTACCGTTTCAGGCCATGCGTCTGCGCAAGGGCCAGCGTCTTTTTTCCAACTCCGGATCCGCCTCCATGGGCTATGACTTGCCCGCCGCTATCGGTGCGGCTTTTGCCCGTCCTGGCAAGCGGGTCATCTGCCTTGCCGGAGATGGCAGCATTCAAATGAACATTCAGGAGTTACAAACCGTTGTTCATCACCACTTACCGCTGAAGATTTTCGTGTTGAATAACTCCGGCTATCTCTCCATGCGAATGACGCAGTCCGGTTTCTTTGGCCGTTTGACCGGAGAGAGCGCTGCGAGCGGGGCTTCTTTCCCCGACATGGTCAAAGTGGCGTGTGCCTATGGCATTCCGTCGATTCGCATCGACCGCCAGTCGCAACTAGAGCAGATCGATCGCGCACTTACGGCGGACGGGCCAGCACTAATCGATGTATTGCTCGACTCTAATCAGGAGTTCGAACCACGATCAAAAGCGCGGCAGTTGCCGGATGGCCGAATTGTTTCTCCTAATCTAGAGGACATGTACCCATTCCTCGATGAGACTGAACTAACGCACAATGTCATCCACGAATAAGGACATTACCATGCTACTAAACAGGGTTTTCACGGCGCCACACTACCACGACACGACAGGCAAGTAACAACATGACTGGCAACGACATCTTTGACGAGTTATTTGTACTGGAGCTGGCTAATAACCACCTGGGCGACCTGCAGCGGGGGCTGAAAATCATCAGCAACTATGCGCAAGTGGTGCGCTTCAATAACGTGAGGGCGGCGATCAAATTGCAGTTGCGCGACGTCGACACCTTTATACATCGCGACTTTCGCCACCGCGACGACATCCGTTACATCAAGAAAACGCTGGACACGCGCCTGCGGCCGGAGGATTATGCCAAGCTGGTGCAAGCCATTCGCGAGGCTAGTTGCATTCCGATGGCAACTCCGTTTGACGAAAGCTCCGTCGACTTCTGCTGCGAACTGGGCATACCCATCCTCAAAATTGCCAGTTCGGACTGCAACGATTGGGTGCTCATCGAAAAGATCGCGAAGACGATGAAGCCGGCCATCGTTTCGACCGGCGGATCTTCGCTCAAGGACATCGACGATTTGGTCACTTTCTTTGACAACCGGCATATTCCGCTGGCGGTTAACCATTGCGTCTCGATCTATCCCTCTGAGGATTCCGACATTGAACTGAACCAGATCGAGTTTCTTCGCAGCCGCTATCCTAACCACATTATCGGATTTTCCACGCATGAGTATTGCGATTGGACGTCGTCTATGCTGATGGCTTATGCCAAGGGGGCGCGAACGTTTGAACGGCACGTTGACATTCAGACCGAGGGCATGACGGTTTCTCCGTACTGCTCTCTGCCGGAGCAAATCGACACCTGGTTTAAAGCTTTCCATCGCGCCAAGCGAATGTGCGGAGCGCCGGGGACGCAGAAACGGCTGCCTCCGCAAAAGGAAATCGCATATCTTGACTCACTGGTCCGCGGAGTCTATGCCAAGCGCGATCTTCCCGTGGGTCACGTGCTTCAAGACGCTGACGTTTATCTGGCAGTTCCGCTCCAGCAAGGCCAGATTTCCTGCCGCGAACTGATGCGGGGCGAGGTCATCCTTAAAGCCGTGCCCAAAGATCAGCCGATCATGATCGACGCTATTGACAGTCCTTATGCCAACATACCATCGCTCACGGAACTGATTTACCACCGGGGTCTGCCGCCGCAAGCTACTGCTCGCGCGGCCAAAGCGGGCGGTGGTAAGTGAGTACTTTTCGCGAAATGAAGACCATCAGTGTGGTCACGCCGTGCTTCAACGAAGAAGGCAATGTCCGCGAAGTCTATGAACGTGTGCGCGATCTGATGTTGAACCTCGGAAAGTACCGCTACGAGCACATTTTCATCGATAACGCGTCGCGCGACACCACCTTTTCTATTCTTAGCGAAATCGCCGCCGCCGATTCGAATGTCAAGGTGATTCGCAATGCGCGGAACTTCGGGCATGTGCGCTCGCCCATGCACGCCCTGCTGCAAGCTCGCGGGGACGCCGTGATTGTGCTCATGTGCGACTTGCAAGATCCGCCCGAAGTGCTCGCGCAACTCATCGAGCAATGGGAAAACGGAGTTCCGATTGTCATTGCCGTCAAGCATGAAAGCCGCGAATCGGCGCCCATGTTTCTGGTGCGGAAAATGTTCTATCGGTTGGTCAACCGCCTTTCCGACGACATCGAGACTTACGAAAATTTTACCGGCTTTGGACTGTATGATCGGCAGGTGATTGACCTCGTTCGCCAGTTTGGCGATCCCTACCCTTACTTCCGCGGCATGATCGCGGAAATTGGACTTCCGCACACCGAAATTAAATACGAGCAGCAGCGCCGCAAGAGCGGCAAGTCGAAAAACAATTTTTATACGCTCTACGATCTTGCCATGCTCGGCATTACCAAGCTCTCGAAGGTTCCGCTGCGACTGGTGACATTTGCGGGATTTTTTGGATCGCTTATGTCGATGCTTGGCGGCACCGCCTACTTCGCATACAAGCTGTTGTCTTGGCACGACTTCACGGTTGGCATCGCGCCCATTGCGATTGGAATGTTTTTTTTGGGATCGCTCCAGCTTCTTTTTATGGGCATCATCGGAGAATACATCGGGAACATCCACACGCAAGTGCACAACCGTCCCTTGGTCGTCGAGCGCGAACGATTGAATTTCCAGTACGAGCCTGGCGAACCGCTCCCGCGTAGCGCCTTAGCTTCGGGTGCAGCGGCTAGCCGCTGAAGGACGCATCGGTAATTGGATCGCATGGCATCCAGAAGCTGACGGCGGTGCGATTCGTTTCATCCGCCTTAGTTCTTGACGAAGATGGCGTGTCCATTCAGGTTGTAGAAGAAGTTTAGGTCGTCGCGAACTCGCCATTCATTCACGAATCGCTGCACTCCTTCCGTTCCCCGCATTCCATAGTCGTCGAATAAGACGATGCCGCCCGATACGAGTCTCGGCCACACCCACTCACAAATGTCTTTGGACGACTGGTACACGTCAACGTCGATATGACAGAACCGGAAGCGGCGATCCTGAATCTGGTCTCCGGTCTGTTCCGGAAAAATGCCCTGGAGCACAACAGCATTACCAAGGGTCAACCTGGCCAATAATTGCATCACAATTTCCGGGGAAGTGTCGGCATGCATTCCGTCTTTATAGATGGTGTCTTGCGCTCCCGTTTTCACCACACCCGTGAACGTGTCGCACAGAAACACCTTCGCGGAAGGAATACGTTGCTCGCTCTGAGCCGCGACCAGGGCTTTGGTGCCTCCGCGCCAAACTCCAACCTCCAACAAGTCTCCTTGCTGAAGCTTCGCAGCTTCGGCGACAGTGGACCAGATTTCATAGCAGCGATAGATGTCGACCAGAGTGTGCGTCCGGCACTGATCGTAGAGTCGGGCGAACAACGGATCGAGATTCCATGGGGCATAGGAGGCTAACGGAGCAATCGTCTGGTGTTCGTCTCTGGTCGCCGCGGGCGCCTTGAAGATCTCGTATCCAAGGCTGTGAATTACGCTTAGTAGCCAACGTTTCAGCATAGCCGGAATTTTCTGCTCCACCGAATCACTGTTTCCAATATACCTGGAAGATTCCGAAGCGCGTGGAATGATGAAATCTCTGCATCACCTCAGCCCTCACCTCCGGCTGCATCCGCGCCCCGGGGAAAAACGGCGCATCATTGATAACCACCAGGTTCAGTTTGTCCGACTGTATTGCCGTCAGAATTTCTTCCGGCGGCTCACCTCCGTCATCGTGCGCAATATTCGTCAACCCGGAAAGAAAGTACAGCTCAGGACAATCATTCCCGGCAAACATCAACCCGTTCGGACTATGCTCGCGCAAGAACCGGGCCAAGTCATCAAAGAACGCGGCTCCCCCGATCTTCAACCCGCCGGCCCGTGGCCCTTCCATCGCGTCGACGTGGCCAACCAAGGTTGTGATTTCATAAATGCTATGCGGAATAAGGGTGAACACCTCGAACGCCATATAGAGAGCCACCACCGATGCCAACGCGTAGGTTCCGCGCTGCGTCTTGCCCGTGGACACGATCGCCAGCAGCGCCAGTATCGTCAGGGGCGCCGCATAACTCAAGTAGATCGCAGCCGCCAGCGGAAACTGCACCAGGCTACAGGTCGCCGCCAGCGCAATCAGCAGTACAACCTGCTGCCGCTCAATTTTGCCGCGCGTCCCCGCCTTTTTCCGTGCGCGCACCAGCACCGCTCCCAGCAGCACCGCAATCGGCGTCAGCACCGCCGCGGAGAGCCAAATCCCCATAAGCACGTCCGTTGACCGCGTCGACCGCACCGCCAGCACCACTGCTGCCAAACCGAGAGCGGCGCCGACCACCCTGCCTTGGAACTTGTCCCAATACATCGCCGCCGCCAAAAGTCCCACCAGCGGCAGTGCAAACATAAGTTTCTCAATTCCGAAGGGACGGATGACTCCCAGGCCGACCGACCGCTCAATTGCGCTTGAAGTCACCCCGAACAGGAATTTCCCGATCATTCCAGACCTGGCATACGGTACAAGGAAAACGATGATCGGGCCCGCCAATCCGCAGATAAACGGAATCGTCGCCCGCAAGATCGTTTTGAATCGTTGTCCAGTTCCCGCCCGCACATTCCGTTCTCCCAGCAAAATCAGCCCTACTACCACGACCGATGGCAGCACAAACTGGTACCACTCCGGCGGTCCCAGTCGCGTGCTCAGCACTTTGACTAACGTCATCAGGAACAGCAGCAACGCCGCCGCACTGAAGCCGCGGTACGTCCAACTGGTCTTCGAACTCTCACCATTCGCGCTTTCCTGCGAACTGCCCTCCGCACTGTTTTCTGAACTCTCGCTTTGTTCCAGAAACGCAAGAAACAGAAGCACGCCGGCAACGTAATAGGCCCCTATGATCTTGATCAGGATCGACACTCCGCCACATACTCCCGCCACAAACAGCCAACGCCGCGTCCGCACTTCCAGGTAACGAAGAAGCGCAGCGGCTCCGAATGTCGCGAAAAACAGGTTGTACCAGGAAGGCATGGCCGCTGGATAATTGGGATAACTCCACGAAACTGCCAGCAGTGTAATTGCTCCCGCACCTACCGCCGAAGTAAAACGCAGCGCAATGTAATAAACAGCAGGCAGCCACGCCAGAAAAAACAGGAACACACAAATCCGAAGTGACATCAGATTCACGCCAAAGACTCGAAACGCCAGCGCATGAATGAAGCTGAGACCACCGGTATAGACCTCGCCAAAATCGCGATGGGGAAGTTGCCCGCGCATTACTCGCAGCGCGCTTTGGCTCAGAGTGCCATCGTCGGCCGGAACCCAGCCGCTGCCGATGCGGCTCCCTACATAAACTCCTGCGATCGCTAAAACCGCAACCAGCACTAACCACTGAACCAGCGCCCTCTGTGCGGGAGTTACCGGCGCCACTTCACCTTCGCTGCCCGTTGCGTCCGCGTCCTGTTCCCGAACCCTAATTTCTAAGCTCAACGGCTCGTCAATTTGAATCCTTGACTTGGCAGAAGTCTTACCGATTTCCTCTATCATTTCGCCTCCAGAGCCGTCAGCCGCAGTTTCGCTTCCTTGCTGTCCTGGTTCAGATACAACGCTCGTTGATACTCGGCGCGCGCAGCGGATATGTTCCCACTCTTTTCCAATGACTCGGCAAGCCAATAGTGATAGTCCCACACGCTGGGATCCATGCCCGCCGCCTGCAGGAGGTAAGGTTGCGCTTCGGCGTTCCGTCCCTGTTGAAAGAGTGCGCGCCCCAGAAAATGTTTTGGCCCCGCCTGCTCTGGCACTAACTCCACGGCGCGTGACAGCAGTTGTTCTGCATCGCGGTATTGACCGTCCATTAAGTGGATGTTGCCGCAGTTGTAGAGCGCCGAGTATAAATTTGGTTCTTTCTCCAGGATTTCCGAGCACAGCGCGAAAGCGCGCTCATAGTCGCCCATTTGTCCATACAGTCCGGCGAGTCCCGCCATACCTACTTCAGACTTGGCATAATCGGGATTCACGCGGTCCAGCCAGACGCGACCCTCTTCAAATCGCCCGGCGTGGATGTACGCTTCCGCCAGTGCCAGCGGTCCGTAACCATACTCCGGATGATCCCTGACCACAGATTGCGCCAGCGCGATGGCGCGATCATGCGCACCTCGCTGGCTGTATTCCTTGGCCAAACCGGCCACCGCATACGGATTCCCCGGATACAGCGATTGCCCACGCACCAGCAGCAGCAGATCGTTTCCCCAGTACACCTGCTGGGCGAGCGATGCGCTCACATAACCAGCGCACAGCACGATGACCGCGCACGCCTGCACCGCTTGCGCATTCCATGTTTTGATGGAAGGCAACCGCCGCAGTCCCATGGCAGCGAGAATGGCGAATCCGATCGACGGCAAATACATGTAACGGTCGCGCACGAAATCGCCGTTGCCGAAGTTTCGCAGGTACAAAGCTGGCGCCAGCCCAACCAGCAGCCACAGACCGGCAAACGCGACGGTGTTCCCCTCCTCGCGGCGATTCCACGCCCAGAGCCCAACCACCACGAGTCCGAGTACCAACCCAGGAACCACAACGTGATTGACAATCGCGCTTGTAACATAGGGTGTGTAATAGAGCCCGGTGATACCGACCGGAATTAGTAACTGGCGCAGATAGACGGACAACACCAGAGGCAAAGTCCGCGCGACGTCGATAATCCCATGATTAGGATCAAACTGGCCGGTGGCGTGCGGTAGGGCGTGCTTTCGCAGCAGCGCGTATACCACCGTGAGCAGGGCATAGGGAGCCGCTTCTATCACGGCCGCACTAACTCTCCGCACTGCTGATATTTTTTGTTCCCTGGGATGCAACCACGCGTAGATCGCCACCAGTACGGAAAATACGACTGCCATTTCCTTTGTCAGCAATGCACATGCGAAGAGGGCGAGGGACGCAATCTGCCACCGCGCACTTTGTTTTCTTTTGGGAGAGCCCTTCAGGTCGCGTCCGTTAAGAAACGCCGCAAAGGCCAGCGCGGCAAACATGGTCACCATCGTGTCGGAGGCTGCGGAGACCCATGTGACTGGCTCAATGTGAACGGGATGCAAGGCAAAAATGAGCGTTGCCAGAGCCGCCGTCCAGTATTCCAATCCCAGCCGCCGGGCTAGCCAGAACACTGCGGCAACCGCGGTTACGTGGAGCACGATTGCGCCCAGGTGCCATCCCCACGGATGCAATCCAAACAATGTGTAATTCAGCATCGACCAGGCTACGAACAAGGGCCGGTAATAAACCTGGTGCCGAGCCACGTGATACCAAAGGTCGCTGCCGAACGCTCGCGGCAGATTGCTCCACGTTCGGATGATGGGGCTATTCACTATTTGCGGCCAGTCATCCCATACAAAATCGAAAGATAGCGAGCCGCTATAGAGTACGAAAGTCACTAACCCAAGCAAAGGCAGTAGTACAAACGGCTGCCGCAAATTCTTGGCCAGTACTTCTGTTGCACTGGGCTCCAGATGCGCTGGGGTCTCGTTCATGGGATTCGTTTCCGAAGTCAATCGTTTCCACACGGCCTTGTTTCGTGGTCGATCAGCTCATACTAACCTCCCCTCCCTTCCGTCGCATGTTACTCAGGTTACCTAGGTGTGCCGCTTATTCCCGCTGTTCGCCCTCTTATTTATGCGACGATCATGGCATGGGATCTGCCACAGGAGCTAAACCCGCCAAGACTGCGGCTCCGGTGTTGTGCGTGGATCTTGATGGCACTTTGATCCGAGGCAACGTGCTTTGGGAGTGCGTCCTCGTTCTGCTCAAAACTCGACCCTTCACCTTGCTTTTACTACCCTACTGGCTGCTTTCGGGACGAGCCGCATTCAAACACGAACTCGCCGCCAGGGTCCATCTCAACCCTGCTCGTCTTCCCTATCGGCCGCAGGTTCTTGAGCTTCTTCAACGGGAAAAAGCTGGCGGCCGGCGAATCGCGCTCACGACCGCCGCTGACCGCACGCTCGCCGAAGCAATCTCCGACTATCTCGGCATTTTCGACGAAATCCATGCCAGCGATGGGCTGGTGAATCTCAAGGGACAAATCAAAGCCACCTTTCTGAAGCAGCATTACGCCGACACTGGCTTCGAATATGTGGGTGATTCTGCCGCTGACATAGAGGTTTGGCGGAATGCCCGGGCAGCGTATGTGGTCGGCACTGAAGCGCGCGCCGAGCAGGCCGCCGCGGTAACTACTCTCAAAGCCACGATCCTTGAACCGCGCACATCATTGCGCACATCGGTTCGCACCTGGATCAGCGCTCTGCGGGGGCATCACTGGGCAAAGAATCTGTTGCTTTTCTTACCACTGGCTCTCTCTCACAATCTGGCAATCGAGCCTGCTCTACGCACTCTTGGCGGCTTTGCGCTTTATGGCTTGTGCGCCTCCGGGCTCTACATTCTTAACGATCTGCTCGATCTGCATTCGGATCGCGAACATCCCTGGAAAAAAGAACGTCCCTTCGCGGCTGGGGAAATCTCAATCCCCGAAGGCCTGATGGTGTCGGTCGTCCTGCTGACTACGGCGCTCGGCCTGGGCTTTCTGCTCGACTTACAATTTGGCCTCGTCTTGCTGGGATACGCCGCCCTCACCATGTTGTATTCCCTCTATATCAAAAGAGTTGCTCTGCTGGACGTTTTCATTCTTTCGAGCTTCTATAGCTTCCGCATCCTTGCTGGAGCTTTAATTTCTGCTACGCCTCTTTCACAATGGTTTCTGGCCTTTTCGATGTTTCTGTTTCTCAGTCTCGCGATGGCCAAGCGTTATTCAGAGTTACTCAATGCGAGCGATCTGGTCAGCGGGGGGAATTCTGGACGCGGCTATCATACTGGCGACCGGGATCTTCTGCTTGCACTGGGCGTGGGCAGCAGCTTTTCCGCGGTCGTCATCTTCAGTCTTTACGTTCAGAGTCCGGACGTACGATTGCTCTATTCGTCGCCGGAGCTTCTTTTTTTGCTTTGTCCCATCGTTCTTTATTGGCTCAGCCGAACCTGGCTGTTGGCTCATCGCGGAGAGCTCAAGGAAGATCCGGTCACGCTCGCCATCCGGGACCCAGTAAGTTATGGGGTGGCGTTCGCATCGGCGGTAGTGATCGCCGCAAGCATGATACATGTCAACTGGTAGGAGCGCAGTTACAGGCTAACCGTCGTCGCGGTTCACGAACTCGTTTCACACACTTAGTTATGTCGAGTCAATCTGCCGCAGCTTTATGCAAACAACCCGCTGCCCTGCCACCGGTCACGGGAATTCTTTCGTGGGGCCGTTACCCGAAAGTTGTGCACCAACGTATTCACAGGCCTGCGTGGAACGACCAGTTGCCCGAGATTCTCAAAGCCGCCGTCCCCGGTTCTTTGCTTCCGTATGGCCTCGGCCGCAGCTATGGCGATTCTTGTCTCAATGGCAGCCGTGAATTGATCGATTGTTGTCGACTCAACCGCATTCTTGGCTTTGACGAATCTACGGGCATGCTGCGCTGCGAAGGTGGTGTCAGCCTTGCCGATATTATCAATGTATTCCTCCCCAGGGGATGGTTTCTTCCTGTCACACCTGGCACTCGGTTCGTCACGGTTGGCGGGGCCATTGCCAATGACGTTCACGGCAAGAACCACCACTGCGCTGGAACCTTTGGCGCTCACGTGCGACAGATCGGGCTTCATCGCTCGAACGACGGACTCGTACTCTGTAATTCCGAGCACAATCCCGACATGCTGCGCGCCACGATTGGCGGCCTGGGTCTGACTGGCGTAATTGCCTGGGCAGACCTTCAACTTAAACGCGTAGCCGGTCCGTGGATGGACGCGGAGCTCGTTCCGTTCCAGTCTCTCAACTCATTTCTTGAACTTAGCTCCGAAAGTAACGACCGCTTTGAGTACACCGTGGCGTGGCTTGACTGTTTTGCCGGAAGGAAACTTCGTGGCATCTTTTTTCGCGGAAACCATGCGAGCGAGCGGGGCAAGGACTTCTATTCCGAGCGCGGTCCCAAATTGCCCTTTGCACTGCCGGCGTGGATGCTCAACCAGTACTCCGTGAAATGCTTCAACGCCGCCTACTATAGAATTCACTCTGCCGGGAAAGGTGCATCCGTCGTTGCTTACGACTCATTTTTTTATCCGCTCGATTCCATCCGGCAGTGGAACCTGCTCTATGGCAGGCGGGGATTTCTGCAATATCAATGCGTAATTCCGGAAACAAACCTCGCAGCTTTTGAGGAGTTACTTGATCGCATCGCTGGTTCGGGCATGGGCTCATTTTTGGGCGTCTTGAAGCAATTCGGTTCGGCCCCTCCAGCCGGGATGTTGTCATTTCCGCGGCCGGGGCTCACTATCGCACTCGACTTTGCGATGCGGGGTGAGCGAACACTTCAACTTATGGAGTCGCTTGATGAGATTGTCCAGAAAAGCGGCGGAGCGCTCTACCCAGCCAAGGACGCTCGTATGAGCCCCGCTCTGTTTGAGGCCTCGTTTCCGCGCTGGCGCAGTTTTGTTCCTTATATCGATCCGAAAATGTCGTCTTCATTCTGGCGACGGGTAACAGGAGTGCGCTCGTGAAAAAGATTGTCATCCTCGGCGCTACGTCCGGGATTGCGCTCGAAGTCCAGCGCTTATTAGCTCGCCGGGGATGCGAGTTATTGCTCGTGGCACGCTCCGCGCAACGCCTCGCCGAACTTCAGACGGACTTACAGGCTCGAGGCGCAGAACAGGTTTTCACTTACTCCGCCGACTTAGGCGCGATCCAGCAGCACGCTGCCATCTTCGAATTTGCACGTCGCACTTTACCAGGATTTGATACGGTTCTGCTGGCTTACGGCTCGATGCACAACCAGAAGGATTCTGAATCGTCGGTCGATGTTCTCTTGGAAGAATTACACGTCAACTTCGTCAGTGCCTCCGCGATTCTGACTTTGTTCGCCGCCGACTTGGAGCGCCGGCGCACGGGCTGCATCGCCGCTATCACTTCTGTGGCTGGGGATCGAGGGCGGCGATCTAACTATGTTTACGGTTCGGCTAAGGGCGCTCTTTCCTTATTTCTTCAAGGACTCCGCAGCCGACTTCATCCTGCCGGCGTACGCGTTATGACTATCAAGCCGGGACCGGTGCGGACTCCCATGACAGATCATTTGCCCAACGCCGCGCGTTTTGCCGATCCAGAGCAGGTTGCTGGCGATATTGTACGGGCACTCGAACGGCGGTCGCCCGATGTGCTTTACACCCCTAAAGTCTGGCGATACGTCATGAGCGCAGTAGGGCAGATCCCGGAAGGCATCTTCAAACGCTTATCGTTCTGAGCGACTGCTCAGGAAATAGCAAAGGGCCGCATCGCTGCGGCCGGTTGTTGTTCAGGGGTAGCCCGGAGACGGGGCAAGCCCCGTCTCTACAGGATGTTTACCTTCTTCCGCGGCCACCGCCGCCGGAATGGCCACCGTGACCTCCGTGACCTCCCTGGCCGCCGCCGGGACCGCGTCCTCGACCGCGGCGACGACGATTACGATCACGATCACCGCCACCGCCGGGACGTCCCTCGCGACCGCCTTCTGGACGCGTGACGCCCGCTTCTACTGACGCTACTACTCCATCGACGCGGTTGAAGTTGGGCTCATCGTCGGCATCGAACTGCGCGCCACCTTCGATCACTGCCGTGGGTGCGCCTTGTGGAACTGCGGGCTCCGGACCTGACGATGACAGATCCGCGGCCGCGTCAACTTCAGGTGGAGGGGCGCCGCCCATCTTGGCGCGCTGCTCTTTCAAGATCGCCTTGCGCGACAACTTGATGCGATTGCCTTCTACGGCCAGAACCTTCACCAACACCTGGTCGCCCTCTTTCAGTTCATCGCGGACGTCTTTGATGCGGTGCTCGGCCACTTCGCTGATGTGGAGCAAGCCGTCCAACCCAGGCAGGATCTCAACGAATGCACCGAAATCCGCCAAGCGGCTGACCTTGCCGAGATAAGTCTTCCCTACTTCAGCCGACGCTGTCAGATCTTTGATGATCTGCAGGGCCTTATTGGCAGAAACTTCATCGTTCGACGCCACGTTGACCTTGCCGGAATCTTCCACGTCGATCTTCACGCCGGTCTGCTCGATGATGCTGCGAATCATCTTGCCACCGGGCCCAATCACGTCGCGAATCTTGTCGACCGGAATCTGCAGGGTGTAGATACGAGGCGCGTACGCCGAGACCTTCACGCGCGGCTCGTTGAGAATCTCGTCCATCTTTTCGAGGATGAACAGACGGCCACGTTGCGCCTGGGCGAGCGCCTCGCGCATAATCTGCGACGTGATGCCGGCAACCTTAATGTCCATTTGCAGCGCGGTGATGCCATCTTTGGTTCCGGCAACTTTGAAATCCATGTCGCCGTAATGATCTTCCGCTCCGGCGATGTCGGTCAGAATGGCATACTGCTCGCCTTCCTTCACCAATCCCATCGCGACTCCGGCTACCGGAGCCGTCAAGGGCACGCCCGCATCCATCAACGAGAGCGATGCGCCGCAAATCGTGGCCATCGATGACGATCCGTTCGACTCCAGAATGTCGGAGACGACACGCATGGCGTAAGGCCAGTTGTCTTCGGTTGGAAGCACGGACGAAACGGCACGTTCGGCGAGTGCGCCATGGCCGATCTCGCGGCGTCCCGCACCACGCATGAAGCCGACTTCTCCAACGGAGAACGGAGGAAAATTGTAGTGCAGCATGAAGCGCTTTTTGGCTTCGCCTTCGAAACCCTCGAGACGCTGCATGTCATCGCTGGTACCGAGCGTGGTGGTAACCAACGCCTGGGTCTCGCCGCGCGTGAAAACTGCGCTGCCGTGGGCGCGCGGCAGAACGCCGGCTTCGATCCAGATTTCGCGAATCTGGTCGAAGGCGCGTCCGTCGGGACGGTGCTTGTGATCGATCACCTGATTGCGGAAAATGCGCTCGCGCAGGATTTCGTAATACTTCTTGACCTTCGCCTTGCCGGCCTCGTCGTCCTCGGGCACCTCGGCAAGCAGTTCCTTCTCCAGCACTCGCACCAGTTCGTAGCTCTCGGATTTCGGATGCTTCGCGGTATCGAGAGCGTCGGTTAGTCTAGCGCCGATCTTCGCCTCCAGGCTCTTGAGATAAGCCTCGTCGAATTCCGGCGGCGTCACTGCGCGTTTCGGCTTGCCGACTTTGCTTCGCAGCTCTTCGATCGCAGCACAAATCTTCTTGATTTCGGTGTGCGCGAATTCGATCGCATCGACCACCGTCTCTTCTTTTACTTCTTTCGCGCCCGACTCGATCATGACAATCGCATCGGCGGTGCCTACGACCATGATGTTGAGCAGGCCGTCGCGCATTTCGGCGTAGGTGGGATTGGCGATGAAACGGCCGTCGATCAAGCCGACGCGCACCGCGCCCAGCGGGCCAAGAAACGGAATGTCGGAGACGGTGAGGGCAGCGGACGCGGCATTGATGCCGCAGACATCGGGATCGTTTTCCGTATCGGCGGAGAGAACCAGGGCGATGATCTGGGTCTCGCACCTAAACCCTTCTGCAAACATGGGACGTACTGGCCGGTCAATCTGGCGGCAGGTGAGGGTCTCGCGCTCGCTCATGCGGCCTTCGCGCTTGATAAAACCGCCGGGGATGCGTCCCCCGGCGTAGGTGTACTCGCGGTAATCCACGGTGAGCGGAAAGAAATCGATGCCCTCGCGGGGTTCGGGGTTGGAGGTTGCAGTGGCGAGCACAACGTTTTCGCCAAAGCGCACGACGGCCGCGCCGTGGGCCTGCTTGGCAAGTTTTCCGGTTTCGATGGAGAGTTGCTTTCCGCCTGCGAGTTCGACGGAAACTTTGGTGACTTCAGGCTTCATAGATCATCCTTTTATGGGGCGGAAGTAGGGCAGAAGGGCGTGCGCCAAGGTATGGAGTCCGCTTGGACGGGCGTAGGCCAGGGCCGCGGTTGGGAAACGCACTATGCACAGGCTCTCGGGTCCGGAGAATCAACGTCTGGAGAATAAGGTCTCGAGACCCAAGTCTGGAACCGGCCCCACACGGAGCCGGTCGCGCTGTTATTTGCGGATGCCGAGCTTGGAAATAACGGTTTTATACCGTTCCGAGTCGTACTTCTTCAGGTAGTCGAGCAGGCTTCGCCGCCTGCTTACCATCATGAGAAGTCCGCGGCGCGAGCCGTGATCTTTCTGGTGCGTTTTGAAGTGTTCCGTCAGCTGACCAATGCGCTCGCTCAACAGCGCGATTTGAACTTCGGGGCTGCCAGTATCGGTGGCGTGCGTGCGATACGTGTCAACGACGGATTGCTTTTGAGCTCTGGCTAACACTAACCTGTTGCACTCCTGTCTCTTCTCGTTTTCGTAACGAGTTCGATGGTAACACGGTGGTGACGGAGGTGGCAAACACCCGGAGTCTGGGCTGAGAAGTGCGCCGCGACCCGGTCGAGGTTATAATATGGTCACGACGCAAAATAAACGACGGGTGCGATGTTCCGGTCGTCGATTCCTAGGGATAAAAAACTGGGCCAACTCTACAGACTAGCCATGTAGCCGGCCATCATAATCCAATACAGAAATAATGGGAGATTCGAATGCCACGAGGCCGATCAACTTTTACTAAACGTCAGAAAGAACAGGCGCGCCAACAGAAACAACGGGACAAGAACGAGCGCAAGAATCAGCGAAAAGAAGAAAAACCGGAAGGCGGAATCGTGAACGAGGAGCAGGAAATGCGTGAGATGCGCGAACTCGCCGAAGCTCAGGCGGCGCTGTTCCGCATTGGCAACGAAGACGAACCTGGCTCCGATGAGCTCTCCCTGCCCCACACCGCGAAGTCTGATCGCTAAATCTAGGGTTTGTAAGCCGAGCGCCGGGCGTCCCCGCCCGGCTTTCCTACTGGCTGCCGCCCTAAGTCTTACCGGATCTAAACAAACACCTCACCCGGCAACCTGGTCAGCGTCCGCGAAGCCAGAGTATTTTGCACGAACCGCTTGGGCTGGTCGTTGACGGAACCATCCATCTGCTTGCGTTCGATGCGCAACTTTAAGGTGCGCTCAATATCGCGAAGCGCCAGATTCTCGGCGGCCGTAAACAGCGTGGAGGCCCGGCCTTCGGAGCCGGCGCGGCCGGTGCGGCCGACGCGGTGAATGAAATCTTCCGCCATCTTGGGCAGATCGTAATTGATGACGTGGGCCACGTCATCGCAGTGCAAACCGCGCGATGCGATATCGGTCGCCACCAGCACCTGGTAGCGGCCTTCCTGAAACCCGCTCAGGGCGCCATTGCGCTGCGACTGCGTGCGATCGCCGTGAATCATGGCGGACGAGAATCCATCGCGCTCAAGTTCCTGCGCCAGCCGTTGCGCGCCGCGTTTGGTGCGCGTGAAAATCAACGTCTGTCCCTTTTCGCCGTAGAGCAATTGCCGGAGCACGTCGAGTTTCTCCGATGGACGCACTTCGTAGGCTTCGAGTCGCACACTTTCCGCCGGTTTCAGCACTGAGCCCAGTGCGATACGCACCGGATCGCGGGTGTAGTCGTTCACCAGCGAGGCCACGGATTGTTCCATGGTGGCGGAGTAGCACAGCGTTTGCCGCCGCTGCGGCAGAACTTGCAGGATGCGCCGGATGGCCGGCAGAAACCCCATATCCAACATGCGGTCGGCTTCGTCGAGCACGAGTATTCTGACGTGACGCAGGTCGGCAAACTTGCGGGTGATGAAATCCTGCAACCGTCCCGGAGTCGCGATTACAAATTCGCAACCGGAGCGCAGACTCTGGATCTGCGGCTTTTCCGCCACGCCGCCGATGACCAGCGCGGCCTTCGGCATGTTTTTGTCGCGCAGTTGTTCGTACTGTTCGTGAACCTGCATGGCCAGCTCGCGCGTGGGCAACAGGACGAGCGCGGTGATGTTCTCCGAGGGCTCGTCGCGCAACATCTCGAGAATCGGAATCAGAAAGGCAAGAGTCTTGCCGGTTCCGGTTTGGGCCGTGCCGATTACATCTTTGCCTTCAAGGGCGGGAGAAATCGCGCGTGCCTGGATGGGTGTGAGGGTAATGAATTGAGCTGCCGCCAGTTTCTGCTGCAAAGCCGCAGACAGGGGCAGTTCGGTAAATGTGGTCATTCGATGGTGTTCTTTCTGGAGGGGCTGAATGCAGTTCTCGGTTCCCAGTTCTCGGTTCTCAGAAAAACCAAGGAATCGTCCAGGTTCTGCTGGGAACTGAGAACCGGGAACTGAGAACTTTTGAGAGTTCGCAATGCCGCTCGCATTTGAAATTGGCGCTGGAACCAGGCGGGCAGGAAATGCGGAGGTGATGCGGATCCAACAGGATCCCCGCGTAACTAGCAAACCGTAGCAAAAGCGTTAACAACAGTATAGCAGAAGAAGCCGCGGCGCGCAGTTACGTCGGTTTATCGGCACGCAAAGTGTTAACAAATAAGATACCTAGCCTGCTGTGACCCTTCACTCTGCTTTGTCATCCTGAGCGAAGCGAAGGACCTATGCACTTGCCGCTACCCTGCAAAGGTCTTCCGCCGCCGCTGAATATGACGATTTCGTTCTTAGGTGGTGCAGCGGTTTACCGCAGCGATAAACGCTCATTTCCAGTACCGGCCCGGGGGGGCGCGCCACTTCTCGCGCCTTTCGAGAAAGCCTGCCCTGAGCGAAGCCGAAGGGTGGCCCCGCCCAACCGTCTACACGGGAGCAGCGGGTCGGTTCTCTGAGATGCCCGAGATAGCCGAGCCCCCGCCGCCCTACATAAATGTCATCCTGAGCGGAGTGCCTGCTTCGAGAAGCGAAGCAGCTACGCAGTCGAAGGACCCCTACGCCTCCAACACTCCCAGCGGTTTCGTTGGCTCCGTGGGGAACACCCTACCCATGACTTCTGATTAACTCGGCGGATTTTCCACGAAAACATCAACCTGGTCTAGCAATTCTAGGCCCTTGGGTAGTTTTCCCATTTCAATGCCGGGGTAGTCGCTGCCCAAACTTCTGAGGAATGCCTCCTCATCTTCCAGCCCGCATTCGCGAACGGCCTCCTTTACTCGGCCCCTCCGCTTCTGATTCTGCGCTCCGATCTTTTGGTAATACCTGATGAGGCCTACCCCGAGCTCGTTTGCTCGGACAATACAGAGCGTACACGGTCCACAGCCCCCAAGATGAACTGTCGCTGACCACCTGCCGGGCGCAGTCGAGCGCACCGCATGCTGAGGCCACCACTGTCCACCGATGTTGACCAAGGCGAAAACGTCGTCCCCTGGGGGATTCAGAAAAGTACCCTCTATTTCAAAAACACCTTTATCGCGGGTCGTGATTTTCTGACCCGCCTTCACGTTGGTTATCCGAATTCCTAATGTTTCATGCACCTTGATGAATTTGCCATTCACCACCATGATTTCTTTGGCTAGTTCCGGCTGGAAGAGCTCTACTTCCACTCCCCGACTTTGAAGTTCCCAAAGACCTTTTCCGCGAACACCTTGATTAGGATCGAGAATCCCGATAAAAACCTTCTTCACCTTCGCGTCTTTGATCAATTCAGTGCAACAATTCTCACCGTCTGAGCGCACCTCCTTGGTGCACGGTTCGAGTGTTGTGTAGACGGTGGCATCGGGAAGCTGCTTCCTGTTCGCGACCCCCTTCAACGCCACCTTCTCGGCATGATCGTCCGAGTCGCCATCTCCGCGCTGCCCCTGACTGATTATGACGCCATCCACAGCTATCACGGCACCGACCCTGGGTATCCAATCCGCGACAGGCTTGCATTGTTCCGAAAGGGTGATCGCCTCGATCATGAGTTCTTTGTCCGTCATCGCACTTCCCCACTTAAGCCCCATCAATATGCGCAATAGGGCTCTAAATTAGCATCATATCAGATGCGATTGAGATGCTACAATCGCATCATGATCGATGTCACCCAAGACATTCATTCCCTGACCACCTTCAAGCGCAACTCCTCGGGCCTGATGAAGCACATGAAGAAGACCGGGCGTCCGCTGGTGCTCACCGTGAAAGGCAAAGCCGAGGCGGTCGTTCTCGATGCCAAGGCCTATCAGGAGGTGGCCAGTCAACTGGACGCCGTGGCCAGCATCCGCCGCGGCCTGGCGCAAGCTCAAAGAAGCGAAGGCCGCCCCGCAAATGAAGTATTCGACGAACTGGAACGCGAAGACGCGGGCAGATGACTTACCGCGTCATCGTCACACCAGCAGCCGAAAGCGATCTCAGAACAGCCTATCGCTACATCCGCAGCCAGGCGCCACGCGCGGCCCGCGATTGGATTCGCCGCGCCCGCCAGACCGCGAGGAATCTTGCACACCACCCCGAACGGTGCCCCATGGCTCCCGAGAGCGCGTCCTTCGATCTGCCCATCCGCGAGCTGTTCTTCGGTTCTGGCAATCGCGGCACCTATCGTTTTCTCTTTGTTGTGTTTGATGAAGAGAAATCAGTTTATATACTGCACGTTCGGCACGGTTCCATGCTCCCGCTCTGAGCTACAGCGGTATATTCCATGAACCTTCAGCGCGTTTTTTTCGCACTTGGCCCCTAAAATTTCTAGCGCCTGAATCGGCTTTCTGTAGGGTTCTCCTTGCGCTCTCTGTAAAGATGATTTGACTTTTGACTTTTAACTTCTAACCCGCCTCCACCCCATCCCGCCCTTCCACTTCCACCCCATCCCGCGCAACACTCCCCAAGCTCCCGCCGCACAATACCGCACCCTGCACTCCCGTGCAATCAACTCCACCACCCGCCGCACCGTCCACTTCCGCGACCGCATCACCTGCGGACCACGCTCCAATTGTTTCTCCACCCGCCTCAATTGTTCTTGATGCAGCTTCCGTGGCCTTCCCAGCCGCCCCGCCTTCAGCGCCCACACCCCTCCCCGCTGAATCTTCTTCGCCCACGCGCCCACCGACTGCCGCCGCACCCCCACCCGCCGCGCCACCTCCGCCTGCCAAACGCCCTCCCGGAGCAGCCGAGCCCCCTCCATCCGCCGCCGCTCCAACCCCGAAAAGTTCCGCCGAACCGCCCGCATCCCGCTCATAAATTCACTCTCTCACAGTTTCAAGAAAGTGTCAGTTATTTATCGATCAAATCGCCCAAGTCTTTGACGAATAAAGATCTTAGCGGTAAGTCGCGGTAAGTCCTTATTCCTCAAAGATCTGGCGGAAATTTGTCGCTAAATCCTTGATTCCAAAAGATCGACTTGGGAGGGGTAATCGACCGCCATGATGATGATGAGAGTCGCAAGCAAGCTGTTCGCGGTCAGCCTTTCTTGCCTCTGGCTTTTTCGGCAACAGCCATTGCATCATCAACCATCTTCTCAACGCGCTTCGCCTGGGCTTCCGGATTCCGATAATAGAAGATGCCAAATAGATGTCCGCGACGTCGCGAGGCCGACATCGCCTCCCAACCTTCGCGGGCGCGCGGATGCCGAGCAAAGGCGACTTGCAGCACAGGCGGCAATTCCCTTTCCGCCTCCATCACGTTGAGCAACCGTTCCGCAATCTGTTCGGTGCGACGCTGGCGCGCTTCGCTGCTTTTTGGTTCGGTAATCCAATTGGAGATGTCGTTGCGAGTGGAGTGATTCAACTTGTCATACCAGCGCCGCAGCGCACGATCCTGATGCAGAATTCGTTGCAGCTCATCGGGGATAGTCACGATTCGTTCTTCGTTGTCTAGCTCAATCCGGAAACGCGCAACGTTGCCCGCAACGGCGCGAGCTCCCTTTTGCATGCGCTTGTTGACCAGCAGCATGTGGCCGCCTGAGCCAGTCGGAAACAACGAAGTGCGGAACGCGAATCCGTTGATCTCGCCTTTCACTTTGATCTGGCCACGCAACCCCCACAGTTTGGCGGCATCGAACGGTATGCGAATGATGACCCAATTCAGACGCGAGGGCATGCGCTCCAGCCTGGCTGCAAAACGCTTCCTAGCGGATCCAAGCTCGGGTTTGGAGACTTGTGGCATGGGCGGAAACCGGCCTGGGCATTCTAATATGAACCAGTGACAGCCTGTTAGACTGTAGGAAATCGCATCCGGAGAAATATCGTGATCTGCCCGAAGTGCGGTGAGGACAATTCGGACAATTTCCGTTTCTGCGGAATGTGTGGCACCTTGCTCGAAGCCAGCGTCGAGGCTCGCAAGCCGGCGGGAGCGCCAGTTCCGAATCTACCCAAGATAGCGCACTCATCGGGATCTGCGCGATCTTCCGTCGTGGAGAGCGCGGCCAATGCCGCAAACAAGCCGATCCCATCCCTCAGTGCACCCTCGATACTGGGATTGGATCATTTTGGCACAAGTCGGCCTGGACTCAATCAAACCGGTTTGAATCAGTCCAGCCAAAATCAAAGCGATGTCGACTCAGTGCGGGAAAAATCCTTTTCCGGCCTCGATTCTTTTTTTGAACCCGAGCAACCGAAAACCGGCGGACGGCGAATCCTGCTGCTGGTGGCGCTGCTGGCCGCGCTGGGCACAGCCAGTTGGTGGATTTACGCAAACTATCTCGGCGCCGCGGACGGCCGAAAGCCGCAAGCAAGCGCAGAGGCTCCGGACACGAAACCACCCGAGAAGCAAGCGACGGCGGCGGAGCCCCAGACTGCTGCTCCGGCGCCGGATGCAGGATCGTCGCCGGCGGCGGTTCCGTCGGCTCCAGTTCAGGCAAACCCGCCTGAGAAGGCCAACGCTGCGCCCGCACCTGAGGAAAAGACGGGGGACGCAATCGCAAAACCGGAAGCGAAACCGCTGACTCCTAAAATTGCGATCGGTGACAAGAGCGCGGCGAAACGCGAGTCCCGTGCACAGTCAGTCAAACCTTCAAAGTTGCCCGAGCCCATTGCGGCCGACAGCGGAGACGCGGACTTCCGCAAAGGCGAGGCTTATCTTTACGGACGAGGCGCCCACGAAAACTGTGACGAGGCGGTGAAGTATCTGAAGGCAGCGTCTGCGAAATCGAATGCCAAGGCGCGGAGCGCGTTCGGAACCATGTATGCCACCGGCCACTGCGTGGCGCGCGATCTGCCGACCTCGTATTTATGGTTTGCCATGGCGCTGCGGGTAGATCCGAATAACCAGATTCTGGAAAAGGATTTGAGCGCGATCTGGAATCAGATGACGCCCCCGGAACGTCAGATTGCGACAAGAATGAAACAGTGAAAAAGAACATCGAGCGATCGGGTCATCGGGTGATCAAAAATCCAAGGCTTGGCTTTGATCTTAGATCACCAGATGACCAGATGACCCGATCACCCGATCTCTCTTACTCGTCGACCGGCACCAGATTCAGGGCTTTCTTCATCGAGCCGCGCTCGGTCATGATTTTCTGCTGCAGCAGCGTGATCGCATAAATCAACTGCTCCGGACGCGGGGGACAACCGGGAACATAGATATCCACGGGAATCACCTGGTTCACACTCTGCACCAGCGCGTAATTGTTGAAAACGCCACCGGACGTGGCGCATGCGCCCATCGAAATAACCCACTTCGGTTCCGGCATCTGCTCCCAAAGCTGGCGAATCACAGGAGCCATCTTGTTGGAGACGCGGCCGGCGATAATCATCAGGTCGGATTGCCGCGGCGACGGGCGGAACACCTCAGCTCCGAAACGCGCAATATCGAAACGGGATGCGCCCATCGACATCATTTCAATCGCACAGCAGGCGAGGCCGAACGTCATCGGCCAGATCGAATTTTTGCGTGTCCAGTTGACGGTCGCATCGAGCGTGGTCATAACGATGCCCTCGGGCACGCCATCTCCGTAGACAAGCTCCTTGACTACCTTCTTGCCGTTTTCGACGTCAATGTAAGGGCCGAAATTGAGTTCTTGCGCCATGCCTCTATTCTAACCGCAGAGGACGCTGGTTGCGCGGAGGAAACAAATTCCGTTATGGATAAGGGTGCTCTACGGATTCAGCACGATCTTGCCGAACATCTGGCTTTTCTCCATGTATTCGTGGGCGGTGCGGATCTCTTTCAGGGGAAAAATGTGGTCGATAACCGGCTTGACGCGTCCGGCGAAAACATGCCCGAGAACTTCGTGTAGTTCGCTCATCGTGCCCATGTACGAGCCGAGCAAGGCTAACTGCCGCGAGAAGAGAAAACGGAGATCGAGTTCGACTTTCGGTCCGGTGGTGGCGCCGCAGGTCACGAGCGTGCCTCCGGCCTTGAGTGAGCGTACGCTCTCTTCCCAGGTAGCAAGTCCGACGTGCTCGATGACGATGTCGACACCTTCGAAGTTGGTGATCTTGCGAACCTCCTGCGAGATTTTCTGCTGATAATGGTTGATGACGAAATCGGCTCCGAGTTCGCGGGCCCGCTCCATCTTGCGCTCGTCGCCAGCGGTGGTGATCACGCGGGCGTGAAACATTTTCGCAATCTGGATGGCGGCAATGCCCACACCGGAGTTGGCGCCCAGCACCAGCACGGTTTGGCCGGGACGGATGGCGGCGCGTCCGGTAAGCATGTGCCACGCGGTGAGGAAAACCAAGGGAACGCTGGCCGCATCATTGAAATCGAGCGCGTCGGGGATCGGGATGACGTTCACGGCGGGCACGGCCATCAGTTCGCAATTGCCGCCATCCACTCCGTTGCCGAGCACGGTGTACTGGCGGCACTGGTTCTGCAGCCCGGCAACACACTTTGCGCAACGATTGCAGAAAAACATGGGCGCAAGAAGAACGCGCTGTCCGGCTTTGAGGTCGGTGATGTATTCGCCGACTTCGACAATTTCGCCGGCGATGTCGCTGCCGAGGATGTGCGGAAGGTTGACGCCCGGCAAGCCTTTGCGCACCCAGAGGTCGAGGTGGTTCAGAGCGCAGGCGCGCACGCGGATGAGGACTTGATCTTTGCGCGGCTTGGGATCGGGTATGTCTTCGTAGGTTAGGACTTCCGGACCACCGAATTGATGAATGCGAACGGCTTTCATGGGGGCTCCTGCGACTTCAGGCACAAATTTGAACCTTACAAGCTAGCACAAACACTTTGGGTCTGCGCAGCGACGGCTGCGATGCGCCTGACGGAGGCGATTGACCTTCTCCACATCGCGAACCATAATCAGCACATGGACCTGTACGAGGAGATCGTCCGGCTGCGAAAAGACGGGCGCCGCGGGGCGATGGCGACTATTGTCAACGTCCGCGGATCGATTCCCTCTTTCAAAACCGCCAAAATGCTGGTGCGTGACGATGGCTCGATCGTCGGCACCATCGGCGGCGGTTGCGTCGAGGCCGAAGTGTGGCAGGCGGCGCGCGAGGTGATGGAATCGGAGAAGCCGCGTACCCTGACCTTTGATCTGAACCAGGATCCGAAGTACGACGCCGGCCTGGTCTGCGGCGGAACCCTGGAGATTTTTGTTGAGCCGGTTTTGCCTCCCGCGGATCTTTACATTTTCGGCGCAGGTCATGTGGCAGCCAGTCTTTATAAGGTTGCCCGAATCGCCGGATTCGACGTCACGGTAATCGATGATCGCGAAGCCTACGCGACCCGGGAACGATTTCCCGAGGCGCAGCAAGTGATCGCCGACGATTTCGACAAGGCGGCGGCGCAGCTGGCGCCGAGCGAGTCTTCCTACATCGTGATCGTCACCCGCGGGCACCGCGACGATATGCGCATGCTGCGCTGGGCGGTGCAGACTCCGGCGCGCTACGTCGGGATGATCGGGTCCAAGCGGAAGACGATCACAATCTTTAAAGAGCTGCAGCAGGAAGGTCTGCCGGCGCACCTGTTCGACCGGGTGCACGCCCCGATTGGGCTGGATATTGGCGCCATTACTCCGGAAGAGATTGCTGTAGCGATCACGGCGGAACTGATTGCGAAACGCCGGAAAGTGGAGCGCGATCTGCCGCACATGAGCTGGTTCCAGCGAAGAGAGCGGGAGTCCGAGGCTGAACCGAAATTCTAGTGACGTTCACCGCCGAGACGCAGAGTTCGCCGAGAAAAGCCTTGGGAAGCGAACTCCCTCGCCCCTCAAGAATAAAATCGCCTAACTCTTGTCATCCCGACCCTGAGCGGAGCCGAAGGGGAGGGATCCGCAGTCCGCGGCAAAAATGCAGATCCCTCGCTGCGCCCGGGATGACAAATCATAAAAGGGGTCACCTTCCGCGAATCATTTTCTCAAGTTTTTTCTCGGCGAACTCGGCGTCTCGGCGGTTAAGATTTCAACATGCCGAAAGAAATCGAAATTAAATTTCGAATCGACGATCTACCCGCGTTGGCCCGCGCATTGAAGCGAGCTGGATTCAATCAGCTCACCCGCTCTACCCACGAAATGAACGCGCTCTACGATCTGCCGGGCCAGAAACTTCGCAAGCGGGACGAAATGTTGCGATTGCGCAAATATGGCGAAACCTGGACGCTGACGCACAAAGCGAAAAGCAAGGCCGGACGCCACAAGGTGCGGGTGGAACGGGAGACGCAGGTTGAGAATGGCCAGCAGATGGATGCCATTCTGCGCGTGCTGGGATTTGCGCCCACCTTTCGCTATGAAAAATATCGCGCGGAGTGGAGCGACCGCAAGGGCCACGTGGTGCTCGATGAGACTCCGATTGGAGATTTTGGCGAGATTGAAGGGCCTCCGCGCTGGATCGACCGAACGGCGCGCGCGCTCGGGATCGGCCGCGACGATTACATCACTCAGACCTACGCCCCGATGTTCTTCGAGTGGAAGCGGCGTACGCACAGCAAAGCGACAGAGATGACATTTCGGGCGCTCGGCATGAAATCAAGAGCCGTTTCACCGCCGAGACGCCGAGAGCGCCGAGAAATGCTTGGCTAAGAATTTGCCCCGCAACACTTCTTATATTTCTTGCCGCTGCCGCACGGACAGGGATCGTTGCGGCCCACTTTCGCTCCTGAGCGGACTACCTGTTGGACCTGTACGTCGCCCGCCCCGGCCATGCGCGCTTGTTCCAATTCCTTTTTTTTCTTGCGCTGGAAGGCTTCTTCGATTTCGTCCATGGAGGTCGCGACTTGGCGCTGAGGGCGTCCATTGCCACCTCGCCCGCCGGTGATCAGCGCTGGCGCTTGAGTTTCCTTCTCCGACAGGTTGCCGGCCACGCCCCGCGGCCGCGCCACCGCCTCTGCCGGACGCTCCATGATCTGCATCAGGTAGAGATACCGAACCGTTTCCTCCTGAAAGCGCTGCATCATTTCTTCGAACATGTCGTAGGACTCGCGCTTGTATTCGACCAGTGGATCATGCTGTCCGTAGCCGCGCAGGTTGATGCCTTCTTTCAGGTGATCCATCGAGAGCAGGTGATCTTTCCACTGCGCGTCGATCACGCTCAGCATGATCATGCGCTCGTGGTAGCGCATCGCTTCCGCGCCGATCAGCTTCTCTTTCGCGTCGTAACGCTCTTTGAGTTTTTCGAAGATGGCATCGCCCAGTTCCTGGCGATTCATGTTCTCGGGCTTAAGGCCTTCGGCATAGATATCGACGCCAAAGCGCGCGGAAATCGCGTCTCGCAATGCTTTGAAATCCCAGTTGTCAACATGCTCCTTGGCCGGACAGTGCCGTTCGAGAAAGTCGCCGAGAATTCCGGAGACGTAATCTTCAATGATGAGATCTTTCTGGTCGAGGCCTTCGAGCAGACGGCGGCGCAAGCCATAAACCGCTTCGCGCTGCTTGTTCATCACGTCGTCGTACTCCAACAGGTGTTTGCGGGCCTCGAAGTTCTGGCCTTCGACGGCTTTCTGCGCCCCTTCGATTCGCCGCGTAATCATGCGCGATTCGATGGGAACGCCTTCTTCCATGCCCAGGCGTTGCAGCAGATTTGAAATCCACTCCTTGGCAAAGATCCGCATCAAATCGTCTTCGAGCGAAAGATAAAAACGCGACGAACCTGGGTCGCCCTGGCGCCCGGCGCGTCCGCGCAGTTGGTTGTCGATGCGCCGCGCTTCGTGGCGTTCGGTGCCGAAGATGTGCAAGCCTCCCGCTTCGATCACCTCGCGATGTTCCTTGTCCGTGTCGGCCTTGTAGCGCGCGAATACTTCGTTCCACTGATCGGTCGGCACCGCGTATTCATTGCCCGCGTAGTACCACACCGTGCGGTTGGGATCGTTGACCTCGGCTTCGATTTTGCCTTGCGCGGCGCGAATCGGCTGCGCGATTCCCTTCTTCACGCACTCCTGCTTGGCCATGAATTCTGGATTGCCGCCGAGCAAAATGTCGGTGCCGCGGCCCGCCATATTGGTAGCGATTGTCACGCGCCCTTTGCGCCCCGCCTGCGCCACGATTTCCGCTTCGCGCTCGTGAAACTTCGCGTTCAATACGACGTGGTCTTTCAGTCCTTTCTTGTTCAGCAGGTCGGAGAGGCGCTCGGACTTTTCAATCGAGGTTGTGCCCACCAGCACGGGCTGACCACTGTCGTGCAGCCGTTGAATTTCGTCGGCGGCCGCGAAATATTTTTCTTTCTCCGTACGGTAGACGATGTCCGGATTCTCTTTGCGCAGCAGCACGCGGTTGGTCGGTATGACTACGACTTCCAGGCGGTAGATCTTGTCGAATTCCGGCGCTTCAGTTTCCGCAGTACCGGTCATGCCCGCCAGCTTTTTATACATGCGGAAATAATTCTGGAAAGTGATAGTAGCGAGCGTCTGATTCTCGCGCTCGATCTTCACATTCTCTTTGGCTTCGATCGACTGGTGCAGCCCGTCGGACCAGCGCCGCCCCGGCATCAGGCGGCCGGTAAATTCGTCGACAATGATGACTTCACCATCTTTAACTACGTATTCAACGTCTCGCTTGTAAAGCGCGTGCGCTTTGACGGCAGTTTCCACGTGATGCTTCAGCGCCCAGTTTTCGGGGTCGGCGATGTTGCCGATGCCCAGCAGCTTCTCGACCTTTTCCCAGCCTTCGTCGGTGACCGTGATATTGCGATGTTTTTCATCCACCACGTAATCGCCGGTCATGATCTTGGGTTCGCCCGGCGCGGTATCGATCTCCTCGCCCCTTTCGAGCTTGGGGATGATGCGATTCACTTTGTAGTACTTGTCGGTGGACTCTTCGCTGGCTCCCGAAATAATCAGCGGGGTGCGGGCCTCGTCGATCAGGATGGAATCGACCTCATCGACGATGGCGAAGTTGTGCACGCGCTGCACGCAATCATTCAGGTCGAACTTCATGTTGTCGCGCAGGTAATCGAATCCGAATTCGTTGTTGGTGCCGTAGGTCACGTCGGCGGCGTAGGCGGCGCGGCGCTCGGCATCGTCCAGGTCGTGAACAATTACCCCCACCGTCAGGCCTAAAAAGCTGTAGAGCTTGCCCATCCATTCGGAGTCGCGTTTGGCCAGGTAATCGTTGACGGTAACCACGTGCACGCCGCGTTCGCTCAGCGCATTCAGATACACAGGGAGCGTGGCCACCAGCGTTTTGCCCTCGCCTGTCTTCATTTCGGCGATCTTGCCTTCGTGGAGAACCATGCCGCCAATCAACTGCACGTCGAAGTGACGCATGTTGAGCACGCGTTTTCCGGCTTCGCGGACTACGGCAAAAGCCTCCTCGAGCAACTCGTCGAGAACTTCCTTCAGAACTTCGCTGCGTTGCTTTTCGAGTTCCTTCTGTTGATCTATATCGGAAACATCGGCATCTGGACGATCAGGGTCCGTGGCTGGTTCGTCGGCAATCGAGCTGAGATGCTCCTGAATTCGGGCGCGAAACTCCGCCGTCTTGGCGCGAAGTTGGTCGTCGGAGAGCTTCTGTATCTCCGGTTCGAGCGCGTTGATGGCCTGCACCCGAGGCTGCAAGCGCTTGATCTCGCGCTCGTTTTTCGTCCCGAAGACCTTGCCTAACAATGTGTTGATCAAAACAGAAACCCTTCAGAAAACGCGCGTTCTAGACTATTAGTAAAGCCTAGCACATTAGATGCGGGAGGGATGGCCGAGGACCGACAAGCCAGGTGTTGCCAACTTAAGGTCAGCCTGATTCCGGTTTTTTATCCAGTCCATCTTTATGGCGTGAACTGCCAGAAGTCGTTGAGGTATCCGTTGGACCCGAGCCAGTCGTAGCCAGTTCCACCGAAGAGCCAGAAATTTCCGGACGCATCCGTCCAACTGACGCCCAAGGTTCGCGACCCGGGAATGTTTTGCAGGGAGCCGATCCCTTCGCTCCCGTACAATCCTAGTTGGCCGTTCACGTTCGACCCACTGACCCACGTCCATTGGCCGGCACTGTATTCCCAAACGTCGTTGAGCCATCCGCCATTGTCCGCGGAGTCCAGTCCTGCTCCACCGAAGAGCCAGAAATTCCCGGACTTGTCGATCCAACTAGCAGCTCCGTTTCGCGCCCCCGGAACGTTGCCGGCAGCCGGCGTCCCCTGAGTGCCGTAGGTCCCGGCTTGACCCTTGGTTTTCGACCCGCTCATCCACGTCCATTGTCCTGCGCTGTATTCCCAGAGGTCGTTGAGATCTCCGTTCGCGCCGGTTGAGTCGTAACCCGACCCACTGAATAGCCAGAAATTGCCGGACCCATCGATCCAACCAATCGAGCCGAATCGGCCTCCGGGGATGTTGGCCGCGCCGGACGACCCCAGCGTGCCGTAGATTCCTTCCTGGTTAGACAAATCGGTCCCACTCATCCACGTCCATTCGCCCGCGCTGTATCGCCAAAGATCGTTGAGATTTCCTGCATCGCCGGCCAGCGCAACTCCGTTCCCACCAAAGAGCCAGAAACTTCCCGAGGCGTCGGTCCAACTCACCGCGCCCGATCGCGCCCCTGGAATGTTGCCGGGCGCAGGTGATCCTTGAGTTCCGTAGGTTCCTGGCTGGGCGGTCGAGTTTGACCCGCCCATCCACGTCCATTGGCCTGGGTTGAACGGCTGACCCTGGACTTGTTGCGCGGGCGTAAATTCCCAGAGGTCGTTGAGAGTGCCGATCGCAGCGGGTGAGGCGCCATAACCATAACCTCCAAATAGCCAGAGATTTCCCGACTTGTCAGCCCAACTCACAGAACCCCATCGCGCACCGGGAATGTTGGTGAAGGCAGCTTGTCCCAGTGTTCCGTAGATACCTGGTTGCCCGCCAACTTCTAATCCGCTGATCCACGTCCATTGGCCGGCGCTGTATTCCCAGAGATCGTTCAGGAGATTGGAATTGCCGGTGGAGGCGTAACCATAGCCACCGAAGAGCCAGAGATTTCCGGCGTTATCGACCCATGTGATGGCATTCTGTCGCGCTCCGGGAACGTTGCCGGAAGCAGCGGTCCCTTGAGTTCCGTAGGTTCCCAGTTGGTTGACGACATCGGCGCCGTTCGCCCACATCCACTGCTTGGCGTTGTTGGGCGCAGGTGCACTGCTGTTGCCGCCGCAGGCGGAAAAGCAGAGCGCCATCGCGGCGGTTATCAACGTGAAGACGAATGTACGTGACTTCATTTCGGACCCCAATTTAAATTGGCGTTTCCAGCTTTTCGATGAACCGTGATTTTAGCCGACTTCTGCGGCCTTGGAGCGGAACGCGCATCGATTAACAAATTTTTAATAGAGGAGATTCGAGCTGACGATTCGCTCTCTTCCATTGCCTTTGGCTTTGGACCCCCTGGTGCGGTCTTTTGGAATCAAAGATTTAGCGGGAAAAAATTGCCGGGTCTTTGAGAATAAAGGACTTGCTGTAAGGTCTTTATTCGTCAAAGACTTAGGTTTTTGATCGGGAAAAGTGAACCATTACTACGGCGAAAGGTGAGGCACCCGCTGGAACCGCACAACGATGGCTGACGGGGCAAGTCGGCCTGGCCAGCACTGGGCGCTAGCAGGAGAACTCCCGGAATTGTATCTACACAAATTGTAACTACGGAATGTTTCACGTGGAACATTTTGTAGTTACAAATTTATGTATGTACAAATGTCCATGTTGTGAGGGGTTGGGATGGCGATAGGAGAAGAAAACGCGAATAGCAGCGTCGAAGCGGAGCGCACAATGAAGCGTACAATAAGCGTACAGTAGACGAACAACGGGCGAACAAAATATTGTTTGGAATACAATTATGTACGTACATTCCGGGCAGAGACAACATACGAAAGGGGTTCGGCCATTTTTGGAGGCACAAACGGGGCTTGACGAGGCATGCTATCCTCTTTGTCCCAGTTTCCCACCCATCACGAAGCCCCGACTCACGAAGATAAAGCAAAATCAGAGCCCAAAGTGCACACAGGCTGAAATCCCAAGATGAAGGTTCGTCCGCTGGACGCGTAAGAGCCCAAGAGATTGGCACTGGGAAGGCCCCCTTCTCGAAAAGCGCGAGAAGGGGGGCACCCCCGATTTGTTTTTAGTCGACGTTTAAGTACGAAAGCGCGTTATGCTCTCTGGGTTGATGTGGCGCGGACGGCAGATGGGGGCCACCCGGCCGGATCGACTCCGTTACTTTCCTTATTCCGACCAGGGGTCCGTCAGTTGAGGCGAATTTAATTCACGTACAATTCGTTTGGGGTAATGTCTTTGGGAAAACAACTTCTGCCCGATGACGTTCGAGCCGCGTATCAAGTGGAAGAGCGCCATCACGCTTGTTCCATCCTCAAGACCGATTTCCCGGATCAATGGAAGGATCTAGTCGACGTGCTCCGCGAGTTCAAACTTCGGAAGACAGACTTCGCAAAAAAAGGCGGCAACAAATCCCCCATCGCGAGAGCCATAGACGCCCTCTTTTTTGACAGAGGCTGGATCGAGAAGAGCTTTGAGATTAAAGTCACTGCAGACGGGCACGAAACGCTTGCACCTACCCATCATGTTGACTACTACAAGAACAGAATCGCCGTCGAGACCGAATGGAACAATAAGGACCCCTTCTTCGAAGGGGATCTCACGACCTTCAGGCTGCTGTTCGAGTTGAACGTGCTCAGCGTGGGTATCATCATCACCCGCGCTGACGAACTCCAGGAACTCTTTATCGAGCTCGGTAAGCTCACGGCTGCAGGGCAGTCAACCACGCACATGTCGAAGCTGATCCCTAAAATGTATAATCGGGCATCCGGTGGCTGTCCAGTTCTCGCCCTCGGGATCACAAAGAAGAAATACGATGTCCATTCGTAATGAGTGGAGCTGTTTTACGTTGGAGCAGAATTGGGTACTCTGAAGGTATGACGCTCACCCCTGAGTCCGTCGGAAAGTACGCGGGTCGTTTCGGAACAATCCTAGCCGATCCTCCTTGGCGCTTTGCGAACCGCACGGGGAAGATGGCGCCCGAGCACAAACGCCTTCACCGTTATCGCACGATGACTATTGAGGAAATCTGTGCGCTACCCATTTCTCAAATTGCCGCCGAAAAGTCGCACCTGTATCTCTGGTGCCCCAATGCTCTTCTCGCGTGGGGACTCCAAACCATGAAGGCATGGGGGTTTGAATACAAAACCAACATCGTCTGGCTCAAGGTGAGGAAAGACGGCGGTCCGGACGGACGCGGCGTGGGATTTTATTATCGCAACGTCACTGAGCTTGTTCTCTTCGGCACCCGCGGACACCTCAGAACCGCACAGGCGGGGCGGCGGATGGTCAATGTCATTGCCACGATGAAACAGCGCCACTCCCAAAAGCCGGACGAGCTTTACGACATGATCGAGCATTGCAGCCCCGATCCATTCTTAGAACTCTTTGCCCGCAGCACCAGAAGGGGCTGGGTCCAGTGGGGTGACGAAATCCCTCCGGGCAAAGCTAATTTCGCACAAGAACGCGTATCACCGCGTCCGATGGAAGACGGCATGATCCGTCCTTATCGGATGCCGCAGATCCCTCTTTTCCCGAGTTCTAAAAGTTCATAACACGGGACGGGCCCACGCCGTTTTCGAATGGAAGTACGACGAATCGGTTTCGAACAGAACACGGCCTATTAGACTCCCCAAGCCAAGTCGCGCTACCAGTCGTAATCGCGGTCTGGCACTATGTTCAGGTAGGAGATTTTATTGCCGGAAGGCGAATGGATGAAGATTAGCACTGCGTCATCTGCCTTGCCGAGGCGGTAGGCCGATTGAGGCTCGTCAGCCGGGTCGGGAGCAGGCATGCGTTTCACGAGTGCAAGCGTACCTCCGGGCCAAAGGTTTGCGAGCCTGTGCTGGAGCCATTTGCTGTCGGGAACGATGCGTATCGCAGTTCCGTCCGCGGCCTTTGAAGGGACCTGCTGGCCAGCCGCCAACTGATCCAGCAACTTCACCAATGCGACTTTAAGCGCGGGCTGCGTGTCGGCGATGGGCACGAGCTTTGCCGGCAGCAGCGGAGGATCGACCAGGCCGGCGATCACGCGAGTAAGTGACACTGTCCTGGAATGCTCGGCATCCAGATTGGTGAACACCATGACCGTAAGACTGTCGTCGGGATAGCGCGATATTCTGCAGCTGAAGCCTTCCCAGGCTCCGCCGTGCTCAATGCGCTTGTGGCCGTTCTGCTCGCCCATCATCCAGCCAAATCCATAACCCGCGAAATTTGGCTTGCCGTCGTTGAGGGGATACACGGTAAAAATGCGGCCCAGGCTGGATTGCTTGAGCAGCTGCGTGCCATACAGCGCGGCGTCCCACTTGGCCATATCAAGCACGCTGAAATACAGCACGCCGTCGGCGGTGGAATTGAAAGTGGGAGAGATCCAGTCCTGGTTCTTGAGTTCATCGTTTTCGATCTGATAACCCGCGGCACGATTGGGAATGATGTCGTGATCGCCGATGCGCGGCGTTGAAGTCATGCCGACCGGCTTGAAAATTCTCTGGTCGAGAAATTCGTAGAACGGCTTGCCGGTGACTTTATGGATAAGCCCGCCAAGCAAAAAATAATTCGTATTGCGGTAGCCCCAGTTATCGCCGGGCGCCCAGTCGATAGGCAGGGCCTCGATTTTGGTGACGAGTTCGTCTTCGGTGAAATCGAGCCGGTAATAAAAAGGGCCTTTTGGCCCTACGCGATCGTCGCTTTCATACTCCGCCAGACCGGAAGTATGCGAAAGAAGGTTCTTAATCAGAATGGGTTTCCAGGCGGCGGGCGCGTCGGGAAAGTACTTCGTAATGCTGTCGTCGAGCGAGACCTTGCCTTCCTCGACCAGCATCATGATGGCGGCAGAAACGAACTGCTTGCCAACAGAACCGGAATTAAACATGGTTTCCGGCTTGACGGGCACACCGAGCTCCACGTTGGCCAGGCCATAGCCCTTCGCCAGAAGGATTTGTCCTCGACTGTAGATGCCGACAGAGAGTCCCGGAATTCTCTGACGCGACATTTCTGTAGCGATGAAGGAGTCGATGGACTTGAGACGCTGCGGATCGAGAGGCGCGGCGGGAGCGGGGTTCTGTGCGAAAGCTGCGGTCGCAGAGACGACGCCGACCGCAGCTAGGACGAAGGTCCGAGCGGCGCGCCTGGAAGCGATGACAAACGAGCGCATGGTTCCTCCCTCAGAAAACAGTTCTGATTGTACAGAGCGCCGTGTGCGCGGATTCGTTCAGATTTTTTCCGATAGAGATGCTGAGGGTGTCGAACGTCACATCCGGGGCACCGGGCAGACCCAAGTTACTTCTCAGGCTCGATTCAGGAACAGGCAGCTCGATTTCCTGTAAGATTTCCTGCGGACTATGCCCACGTTCTATCAACGATTCCAGGAATCGGCCCGGAAGTTCCCTGACAATATTGCGCTGGAGATTCAGCGCGAGCAGACGGTGGAGCGCGTTACGTTCGCCGAACTCACTCGCATGTCGGAGAGCGTGGCGAACTGGCTCTCGACGCGCGTTCCACGGGACGCTCGGGTGGCGATTCTGGCGGCCAATCATCCGCGGTGGGTGGCGGCATATTTAGGGATCATCGCCGCCGGTCGAACGGCGGTTCCGCTGGACACGGCTTTCCATGCCGACCAGGTGAGGAAGCTGCTGATCGACAGCGGCGCTTCCCTGTTGTTCTGCGACGTCAAGCATGTTGCGGTGGCGCGCGAGGCGGTCGACGGACTTCGCGTCGGATTGGTGATGACTTCGGCGATGAGCGAACTGGCCGCGGCTAGCCAGAGCGCGGCGAATGCTACTCATGGCACAGAACGCGATGAGCTGGGCACCGAGGGTTTGTCCCTCCTCGTCGCGGGAGAATTCGCGTCCGACCTCGACTCTATTCTTGCCGACGGGCCGGGTGGCTTTCGGCCCCTGGTGCCGGGCGAGAGCGACCTGGCTGCGCTGCTCTATACCTCGGGCACAACGGCCGACCCTAAGGGGGTCATGCTCACACATGCCAACCTGGTCGGCGAGGCCAATTCGGTGCTGGCGGTAATGAAGATTGGCCCGGAAGACGCACTGCTCGGAATTCTGCCGATGTTTCATGTGCTGGCGCAGATGGCGAATCTTTTCCTGCCGCTGTTCAATGGGGCGCGCGTCGTCTATCTGGAGACGCTGAACACGACCGAGCTGCTGCGCGCTCTGCAGGAACGCGGCATCAGCGCTTTTTGCGTTGTGCCCCAGTTTTTCTATTTGATTCACGAGCGCATTTTCAAAGAACTGAACAAACGCGGGAAGCTTACGCTGCGGCTGGTGCGCACTTTGATGGCGCTGAACCGCGGACTGCGCCGGGTTGGAGTCAACGCCGGCAAGGTTTTCTTCGGAAAGATTCACGCGACCTTTGGCGCGCGCATGCGCTATCTGGTAACGGGAGGCTCGCGCTTCGATCCGGCGATTGCCCGCGACTTTTATTCGTTTGGCATCGACGTACTGAACGCCTACGGGCTCACCGAGACTTCAGGCGGCGCTTTCATCAACCCTCCGGGGCAGCCTGTGGTGTTTGGGTCGGTCGGACGTGCTTTTCCTGGAGTCGAAGCCAGGATTGTGGACCCGCAACCGGTGACCGAGGGCGCGCCACCCGCGGGTGAGATTGCCATCCGCGGCGCCATCGTCATGAAGGGATACTGGAATCGGCCGCAGGCCACGGCTGAAGTGCTGCGCGAGGGCTGGCTCTACACCGGCGATCTGGGCTACTTCGATTCCGGCAGGAATCTCTTTATCACTGGGCGGCGCAAGGAAGTCATCGTGCTCGCCAACGGAAAGAATGTGTATCCCGAGGAGGTCGAGGCCCATTACCTGCAGGCCGAGTACGTGAAAGAAATTTGCGTGATGGCGCTGGAGGCGCGCGCGGGAGATCCGACATCGGAACGGCTTTACGCCGTGGTCGTGCCCAACTTTGAACGGTTGCGGGAGCGCAAGATCGTCAATGCGAAAGAAGTGATTCGTATCGACATTGAGGCACTCTCGCACAAGATCGCTTCCACCAAACGCCTGGGAAGTTATGACATCTGGCAGGAGGAACTGCCGCGGACTACGACGCGCAAGTTGAAGCGTTTCCAGATCGAGAAGAAAGTTCGGGAGTTGCAAAACCAAGGCGATTCCGACAGGGGCGGGGAGAAGCCGCTGGCGGCGCTTAGCGATGACGAGAAACTGTGGCTGGAGCGCGAGGAAGTGAAGCGGGCGCTCGCCATTGTGCAAGAATCGGCGCGGAACCACACCGGCGCGATTGTTCCCAAGAGCAACCTTGAGCTCGATCTGGGGCTTGATTCCATGCAACGCGTGGAGTTGTTGATGGCACTGGAGCAGCAAATGGGCGGCGATGTGCCAGAAGCGCAACTGGCGGAAATCTATACGGTGCGCGATCTGGTCGATGCGGTTGTGGCGAGCGCGGGGCGCGGCGACGGCCAAGCGGGCGCAGCAGTGCCGGCTTGGTCGACGATCTTGAGCGAGCCGGTCACCGATCCCGAGGTGCTGGCACTGGCGCAGCACAACATTTTCTTCGAAGTGTTTTTCTTTGTGCTCGGGAAATTGATTTATCTTTTCGCGCTGGACCGCTTTCATTTGAAAACGCGAGGACTGGAGAATCTGCCGGAAAAGGGTCCCTTCCTGGTGTGTCCGAATCATCAGAGTTATGTCGATCCGATGGTGATGGCTGGAGGATTCCCGTGGCGGCTGTTTCGTGACACTTTTGCGGTCGGCACCAGCGACATTTTCGGCAAGGGATTCATGCGGCGGCTGGCGGGATGGCTGCGTGTGGCGGTGGTCGATCCGGATGCGAACCTGGTGCCGGCGATGCGTGCCGGAGCCTATGGCCTGAGCCAGGGACACATTCTAGTTCTCTACCCCGAGGGCGAGCGGAGCGATGACGGCACGCCGCGGGTTTTCCGCAAGGGCGCGGCGATTCTCTCGATCCACACGCGGGCTCCGATTGTTCCGGTTGCGATCGAGGGTTTCTACGAAGCGTGGCCACGCCACAAAAAATTCCCCAAGTTCGCAAATCTGCAAATCGTATTCGGCAAGCCCATTCAACCTCCGCCGGTGGATGAGGCTAGCGAAGCTGCGTATGAGCGGTTAACGGCAGAGTTGAAATCGAGAGTAGTGGCGATGTGGGAGGAATTGCGCGGAAAAGAATCGCGGAAAATGGATTCGGGCGGGACGGAATCCGAATCCAGATCTGATTCCGAAAGTTCGGTAGCGGCTGCCAAGCGGTAGCTACCGGAGGTTGCGGTTTAGGCGCCGGCTCCCTTGGCTTGCTCGCCCATGGCTTTGGCGAAGGCGTCCACCACGCCGCTGTGAAACTTCTTACCCGCTTCCGCCAGAATCCGCTGTTCGGCCTGGTAAGGCGACATCGTCTTGCCCTCGGCGCCGCTCATCAATTTCTGATAAGCATCGGCTACCGCCAGAATGTGCGCCTCAATCGGCACGTTGACCGAACGAGATCCCTGCTCGTGCACAATCTGCTCCGCGACGATAATCGGAATCACCTTGCGTAGCGTGTTTCCGGTGGCTTGACTGCGCGCATCGGCCGGACGCGGCTTGCGGAAACTGGCGACCACATCGTCGCGGCTCATGTCGGCGGCCTTATAGAGAATGTCATTGCTGACGCCGATTTTGCTCAGATCCCGCAGCACCACGGCGGAACGCAGCAATTCGACGCGATCCGAACCGAGGCCCATGGCCTCGGCGATTTTGGCGGAGGCTTGTGCCACACGCTGGCTTTCAGCGCTGCTGAGTTTCTCGGTGGCTATGAAGTGCTGCAAAACCAGCAGCAGCCCGCCGAAACTTTCCCGGATGTCGGCCGTCATCGCTTCCTTGCGCTCGTAGAGCGTTCCCATCACGTAACCGGCAACCGCTAAAACTCCGGCCCAGATGGCGAAGTTGAACAGCCGCTCCTGAGGCAACGCGAGCACCCGGTGCGCGGGCATCAGGTTGTTGAGGAAGTCGAGCAAAACGACGAGGAATATGCAGGCAAAAGCGGTGAGAGTCGCATGACGGCGTCCGAAGTAATAGGCCGAATACAAAGTTGGCAAAAAATAAAAGCACAGCGCCATGGGCAGCGATTGCGCGAAGAACTGGACCATCGCCGCGATCATAAACAGCGAAAGTAGTAAAACACTTTCCTTCCCGATTTTATTCATCTTCGTCGTCTGGAACATCCAGCCTTTGCGGGTGCGCCAAGAAGAGCACAGTTGATGAGCATCCTCAGCCGGAAAACTCCCCTGCTGCCCATGTTCGACCAATCGTGCGCGGGTGGAAAGTTACCGGGGTAACGATTTTTTTGATGGTGGCTCGCGCACACGTTCGTAACTTGGAACGACTGGGCATGCCCATCGACAATATCGACTAATGCCGCGAATCCCTTTCTCTTGCAAGCTGCCAGAGAGCGGTGCAGAAAGGCGAATTCTCACATTCGAGGAAGGCTCATGATGACAAACAAGATCGAAAAGGCGGGTATTAGTTTTGGCATCAACCGGCAGAGCGGGCCGATCGTCATCGAGGTGCGTCCCCACCATGACACCATTTCCGCGCTCCGGGGTGTTCAGCTTGGCTTCGAACTACTCAACGGGATCGGCGCGGAGCAGGCCAGGAAGATCCTGGACGTGCTGAACGAAAACGTCATCGGCGTGGTGGTGACTCCGGTATCGGAAGCTAAGACGGAAGCGGCATCGGGTTGACGAGGTTGCAAAACCGGGGCTGCAAAACCCAGGTTGCAAAACGCTGTGGTGCGCAGTTCGGAATTACAACCGAAGCCGGTTTCGCGGCGTCCAAGTAAGTGTCTGGATGTACGAGGTTGATTACCGGCAATCTGTGTCCCGCTTTGGTCCGGTATAATGAGCTGGCATTTGATCCGCGCATAGCTATGGCAGAACAAGCTTGCGCCGTCTGTTCGCCCTTATTCTCGCCTTCAAGACTCCGCAGGACGAGGGTCAATGAATGCTATCGAGATTTTGCGTCGGTCTGTGATTGTAGATTACATTATTCAGAATGACGCGCACCCATGTTGTGATTGCACTCATGCTATTCGCTCTTCCTGTGTTCGCGCAGCATAGCGAATCTGCTAAGCCGCCGGACGATGCCAGCGCAACTCCTGCGGCGGCAAAATCTGCGGAGCCGAAATCCGCCGAACCAATGAAGAATCCTCTGCCCGCGGACAAGTCTGTGCCGCAGACAATCACCGTGAACGGCAAGACGCTGCACTACACCGCGACGGTGGGCACAATCACGCTGAAAAACAAGGAGGACAAGCCCAACGCCGTGGTGATGTACACGGCCTACACGCTGGACGAGGCAAAAAGCAAGGACGGCGGCGCGCACCGGCCGGTCACGTTCGCGCTCAATGGCGGGCCGGGGGCCTCGTCGGTCTATTTGAACCTGGGCGCGATCGGGCCGAAGCATATTGCGTTTGCGAATGAGGGTGACTCGCCTTCGGACCCGGCCACGCTGACGGACAATCCCGGCACTTGGCTCGACTTTACCGACATGGTCTTTATCGACCCGATCGGGACGGGATTTTCGCGTTCGCTGGTGGACGAGGCGGAGACGAAGAAGCTTTTCTATGCACCTAAGCCGGACATCGAGTATCTCTCGCTCGTGATCTACAAGTGGCTGGCGCAGAACGATCGCTTGCTGGATAAAAAATATCTGGTAGGGGAGAGCTATGGCGGGTATCGCGGGCCACTGATGACGCACTATCTGCAATCAAGGCTGGGCGTTGCTATGAACGGCCTGGTGCTGGTGAGTCCATATCTGAACCCGGAGGAGGGCGATGGGGACCTGTCGCCGATTCCCTGGATGATCGACCTGCCGTCGATCACGGCCGCACATCTGGAGTCCGAAGGCAAGCTGACCGACGCGGCGATGCAGCAGGTGATGGCGTACACGCGCGGAGACTACGCCGAGGCGCTGCTCAAAGGCCGCAGCGACCCGGCTGCTAATGACGCGATGATTGCGCACGTAACCGAAATGACGGGGCTTGATCCGAAGTTCGTGAAGTTTGCCGGTGGCCGACTGGACATTCGAGCCTATCTCCGCGAGGTGCACCGGACACAAGGATTAATCGGCAGTGTGTACGACTCGAACGTGACCGCACCCGATCCGTTCCCCTACGCCCCGACGCAACAAGCCGGCGATCCGATTCTGGAGAGCATCATTGCGCCTACGACCACGGCCATGGTGGACTTCATCACGCGAACGGTGGGATGGAAAACCGATGCGCGCTATGAGGCGCTGTCATATGACGTCAACCGGCAATGGGATCGTAACGATGACCTGCGTAAGGGTGCGGTAAGAGACCTGCGCGAGTCGGTTGCTGCCGATCCCAAGCTGCGCGTGCTGATCGTGCATGGATGGAACGACCTCTCATGCCCGTTCATGGGATCCGTACTCAGCGTAGACCAGATGCCGATCATGGGCGATGCGAGCCGGGTACAGGTCCACGAGTTTCCCGGCGGCCACATGTTTTATACGCGTACTGTGAATCAGGGCTCGCTGCACAAACTGGCGGAGACCATTGTGGAGACGCATTAACAGGAATACTCAAGACCCTTCCATGAGCGAGATCGTGATCTTGGGCGTAAGGAAAACAGCATCAGGGTTCCGCAATTACGCCAATTGACCAGCGCACGTGGTTTAAGTACCCTTCGGATTTATGAGGCCAAACAGGCGTTTCCGGTATCGATTGTTAGCTCTTCTTCTCTCTGTGGCCGTATCCTTGACCGCACAGTCGAAGCATCCGCCGGTCAAGACCGGGGCTTCCGCCGTATGGCAGATACCGCCCCAGTTCCTGACTGCGGCACATGCCGTCTGCGATCAGATCCTTACCTCAATACCGGAGTGCATGATCGGCCAGATGGCAAAAGCCGGCGCGCCCGCCGATGCCCAAAGTTTTGCGCGAGAACTCTACCAGGAAAGCCATGGCGAGTTTGGCATTATGACGGGGTTCCAGGAGGAAGGCCCGGTGGCGTTCGCCTGGGTCACGTACCCATTGCGCGCGAATACGAACTACGGGCTACTTCTGCTGAATGGACAGCCGCGAATCGTCAATGTTGAAGATCTAAAGTTGCTCGACGTCAAAACCATGAAAAACAGTTCGCAGTTTCGAGACCTCAAAGGCCAATTTCCTGACGTCGACGTCTGGCCAGGAGATCGGGACGGGAAACTATGGCCGAGCTCACAAGCGGCGCCCGACGGCGGGATCCAGTTCACCGTAGACTACCCGTTGATCAACGGGTGCCACGCGTGCGCACGTGCCGGATCCGCTCTGTTTAACTGGAATTTCGACGCGAAAGGGAAGTTTCTCGGAACTACATTCCAAGGAATGCTCGACCCGCCGCTGCAGTAGCTTCACCACGAAGCAGCGGTCGGCCGGCACCGCAACGCTGCAGCGCTTTCTAACTTGTTCTACTAGTGGGTTGGGTGGTGCCCGGAGACGGAATCGAACCGTCACGGAGCTTTCGCCCCTCGGGATTTTAAGTCCCGTGCGTCTGCCAGTTTCGCCATCCGGGCCGCTTTGCATTGTATCGCTTTGCGTCCTCCTCGGATTGTCTCCCGCAAATCGTGACGCAGTTGCTTTCTTTGTCATCTGTGATCCGGATCACACACATCGGTGACGTTGAGCGCTGCAAGCCCCCAGGTTTGTCCTAATAATTAGCCCCCAACTTAGCTCTGAATCAAAGGGGACCCAGCCAAAGCCTTCCGCCGCCGAGGAGGCGCCGCCATGAGTCTTGACTAGAAGTTTACAATCGCATGACACCTTGCTTGCGCCTTATGAGCGATGAATAAGGAGTGCGTCTTGGGCATGGTGCGCCCGCAATGCAGGTGGGCTCGAAGCGAAACCATAAGGAGACTATCAAATGGATACACGGCATCGGGTATTCCAGATTCTTGCTTTCGTCGTTACGGTCATAGTGCTGACCGGAAGCGGCTATGCGATTCCGGCTTTTTCACGCCAGTACGGCACCTCTTGCACCACCTGTCACATCGACTTTCCCAAGCTCAACGATTTTGGCAAGGCCTTCAAAGATGCGGGCTTCAAGTTTCCGAAGGACGATGAAACCTTTATTAAGATTCCTCCTGTGATGCTGGGATCGCCGGCACAGAAAGAATTGTGGCCCCATACCGTGTTTCCGGGGACGATCCCGGGAATACCGCAGATCGGGCTGCGCTTCAACCAGTTCTTCCAATACACCGGCAGCAGCGCCAACAAGTACAACGCGGCGCCTCAAGGCGGCCTCGGGTCGCTGCAGTCGCCGCTCATTCCGAACACGGACTTCGAACCGGGGTTCTTCAGCATCTTCATGGCGGGAAATTTTGGCAGCGACATCGCCTTCTGGGTGGATGACGATCTGAGCGTCGCTGGTCTCAACGCCAATGGTGCCCTCGGCGACGGGTATCTGCGCTTCGTGAACGTTGGACGCTTCTTCAAACTGCCGACCGACTCGTTCACCGTAAGGGTGGGACAGTTCGAACTGGACCTGCCGTTTACGCAGGCGCGGTCGATCAACATTAGCCCCTACGATATTTATTCCCAGGCAAATTTCGGCGCGAGCAACCAGAATGTGAACAACGTTATCGAACTGGCCGATGCCGGGCATGGGATTGAGTTCAGTGGAGGCCATCAGTACGGCGGCTACCATTATTCGGTGGCGGTCGTGGACCAGAACACGAGCGGACAAACAGCGAGCGCGCCGAACGTTGCGTCTCCCACGGGGGGATCCTTCGGTGGGGTCGGTTTTTTCTCCGATTCCAACTACAAGGACATCTACCTCAATTTCTCGTATCGCTTCAACCTGGAGCAGGACCCGGCGAGCCGCCACGATATTCAGGCGGCGGGCGCCACGGGACCGCGCGACCATACCTACCTGAGCCTGGGCGCTTTCTACTACGAGGGCCGCTCCGACCAGCGCTTCAGCGGGTTGACCAGCGGAGGCGCGGCGGCTGTGATCTCTGCGCGGGAACCTTTTTACCGCGTCGGCGGCGACTTCAGTTTCAATTATCGTACCTTCAACCTGTTCGGCCTCTACATGTACGGACACGATAATGACCTGCTGTTGAACTCCACCTTCACCGGCTTTCTTCCGGGAGCGGCCGCCACATTCAATGGTGGTTTCCTCGAAGCCGATTATCTCGTGCTGCCCTGGGTGATGACGATCATGCGTTGGGACCGCGTCCAGTCCACGGCGGATTTTCTGAACCAGGCTGGCTCAGCTAATTATTTTTCGCCGGTGGGGACGACGCGCAACCGCTACACACCCGGGGTTCAGTTTCTGATTCACCCCAACATCAAGGCATCGTTTGAGTACCAGTATCGTCCGCAGCAAACTGTCTTCTACAACGCCAACGGGCAGGCGGTGAACCCGTTCCGTACCAATACTGCGACCGGTGCATTAGAATTCGTGTACTAAGGATGGGAAATCAAAACCAGCATTTTTTGCAAAGGGAATAAGGAGAAAAGAATGAAACGTATTTTCATGATGATGATGGTGGCGGCTTTGGTCGCAATGATGAGCCTGGCTGCCAGCGCGGGAACAATCAGCGGGAAAGTTGCTGGCGTTTCCGGCGAGTCGGTGGTTTATGTGGAAGCCGCCGCAGGCAAAACCTTTCCCGCTCCGACACAAGAGCCCGTGATCGATCAAAAGGGCTTGGTGTTCCAGCCACATATCACAGTCGTGCAGCAAGGCACGACGGTGCAATTCCTCAACAGCGACAGCGTCGCCCACAACGTTTTCTGGCCTTCGGTCGGCGGCAACAAGAAACTCACTCACAACCTGGGCACATGGCCGAAGGGCGAGAAGCGTCCGTTCAAGTTTGATAACCCCGGCGCAGTGCCGCTGCTGTGCAATGTGCATCCCGAGATGTCCGGCTATGTGGTCGTATCGCCCACGCCATACTTTGCCAGGACGGATAAGTCGGGCGAATACAAGATCGAGAACGTTCCCGACGGCAGCTACACCGTAACGGCTTGGCATGAAGGCGCTAAGAACCAGTCCAAGCCGGTTGCTGTTGCGGGCGATACCAAAGCGGACTTCACCCTTAGCAAATAGTTAAATCGTGGAGCGACGGGCGTCTCGCGAGCCTGCTCTCTGCGGAGCTGAAGAGTCAGCCGGGCGGGGACGCCCGGCTCTCCATAACCCTACTGGGGATTGCCATCTTGCTGAAGCGGTTCAAAGACAAGAAAGTGGACAGGGATTGGTTGAACACCAACTTCCCCTGCATGATGGCTTGTCCGGCCCATACCAACGCGGGACGGTACGTCGCGCTCATTTCCGAAGGGCGATTTGAGGAAGCGTATAAGTTTGCCCGCGATCCCAATCCGCTGGCGAGTATTTGCGGCCGGGTTTGCGCGCATCCTTGTGAAACCGCCTGTCGTCGCGGAGATATCGATCGCCCGATCGCCATCCGTGCGCTCAAGCGTTTTCTGACCGAACGGCACGGTCCTGAATCCAAGCACCCGGTCGACGTATATGCAGGACGGGCCCAGAGCAAACTGCCTTTCAAAGTGGCCGTGGTCGGCGGCGGACCCGTGGGACTATCGGCGGCGCACGACCTGGCTCTGATGGGCTATTCCGTTACGATTTTTGAAGCTGCTCCAGTGGCGGGTGGAATGCTATACCTCGGCATTCCTGAATATCGCTTGCCTCGGGACGTCGTGGAGGCGCAGGTACGCGAAATTCTAGCTACCGGCGACATTACTCTCAAACTCAATCACGCCGCCGGGCGGGACTTCACGATTTCTGAACTGCGCCACCAGGGCTTCGATGCGGTGCTGATTGCCGTGGGTGCGCATCGCAGCCGCGATCTCACCATTCCGGGAGTTGACCTGGACGGGGTTTACAAGGGCATCGATTTTCTGCTCAACGTGAACCTCGGCTACAAGTTCACCATCGGAAACAAAGTTATCGTGATCGGCGGCGGTAACGTGGCCATGGACGTGGCCCGTTCGGCGGCGCGGGAAGTAGTCCGGCAGCATGTTGCGGGAGTGGAAGACCTGGAGCCATCGGCCGAGAGTGTAAGTGCTGTGGCCACGAAAGAAATGGTGGACGTGTCCCTCTCTGCTCTTCGATTGGGGGCGCAGGAAGTGAATCTCGTCTGTCTGGAAAAGCGCGAAGAAATGCCGGCGGCGTTGGAGGAGATTGAAGAGGCCGAAACCGAAGGCATCATCATGCATCCCGGGCTGGGTCCCAAGCGCATCGTGGGCAAAGATGGCAGAGTGGTGGCTTTGGAGACGCTGAAAACGAAATGGGTTTTCGATCAGAACCGGCGCTTCAATCCAGCGTTCTACGAAGGCAGTGAAACGCAACTGGAGTGCGACACCATTATTATGGCGGTCGGCCAGGCGCCGAATCTGGACTTTCTGAAGCCCGAAGACGGCGTGGAACTGTCTCCCCGCGGGTTGATTGCAGTGAACCCGCAAACTTTGATGACCTCGGCGAACGGAATCTTTGCCGGCGGCGACTGCGTTTTCGGACCGCGTCTGATCATCGACAGCGTGGCCGACGGCAAACGCAGCGCCATGGGCATCGACGAGTTCCTGCGCGTGCACCGCTCGCGCGCGGTTGCCGCCGGAGCGGACGATGACCATATCACCGTCGGCCCCGATGTGTCGTTCGGGGGTGCATCGATTGAGAGTGTGGCGCGCGGGCGGCACGCCGCATCCGGCATGGATGAGTTCATGCTGGGCGAGGGGCACCCGGAGCCGATTATCGAAGTCGAAGTGCTGAAGCGCCACAGCATGCCGCTGGAGTTGTTGGACCTGATGCGTCCACCGATTCCGATGCTGCCGCTGGAGCGGCGCACCGGAGTGACTGAAGTTGAGGTCGGCTACGACGCTCAGTCGGCGATGGAAGAAGCGCAGCGCTGCCTGCACTGCTGGGTGAACACGGTGTTTGAAGGCGTTCCCGAAGATGGGAGCATGTGCATCCTGTGCGGCGGTTGCGTAGATGTGTGTCCGGAAAATTGTCTGTCGCTCGTTTCCCTGGATCGCATTCAATTCGAACCTGAAACCGTGCAGCAGATTCGCGAGCACCAAGAATTGTTTGGCGTGGAACTCGACGAGGTGGCGGCCGATGAACTCGGCATTGTGACCGGCTCCGCCATGCTGAAAGACGAGACGCGATGTATTCGCTGCGGGCTGTGCGCCGCGCGCTGTCCGGTTGGCACGATCACCATGGAAGCCTACAATCTGGTTTCCGCGGAGCCGACGGGATTGATTTCAGTGGAAGCTATCGATGGACCACTCCGAGCAAAAGCGCCAGTCGCGGCTGGAGGCCCAAAATAGGCGCGCGCTAAGAGTTCGAGGTAAACGCTCGAGGAAAAGCAATGTCCGAAGAAAAGAAAACAACGCCGGCGGAAAGTAGCGCAGGGGCAGGAACCGACGTTAACCGCCGCGCCTTTTTCGTGAAGCTGGGATTAGGATCTCTGAGTATCGCCGCTGCCGGCACGGCGGCGTTCTCTTATCAGTTTCTTTCGCCAAATGTTTTGTTCGAACCTGCTCCCATCGTCAACGCGGGCAAGCCGGAAAATTATGCGGTGGATTCGGTGACGCTGGACGCGAACACCGGAATTTATCTCATCCATGCCAAGGAAGGTTTTTTTGCGCTGAGTGCTGTCTGCACGCACCTCGGCTGCCTGACTGCCTGGAAACCTGAGTTGGGAATCATCGCTTGCCCTTGCCACGGCAGCAAATTTTATGTTTTCGAGGACAAGAAAACGCCCGGCGAAAAGATTGAAGGACCTGCTCCCAAGCCGCTGCCCTGGTTGCAAACCTGGATCAGCGACGAGGGCGATCTCATGGTGGACCGTTCCGTCATCATTAGTCCCATGCAGTATGTGAGGGTGTGAGCGTGGCGAAAACTATCGCGAACTATTTCGAAGAGTTGCGCGGCACGCGGGTTTGGCGTTCGGTGTTCCGCAGCGGCACCGGCTCTAGCACTCTGCACCGGGCTCTCGCCATACAACAGAACGTGTTCCTGCACCTTTTCTCCACTAAGGTGCGGACCCGAATGCTCAGCTTCAGCGCGACCTGGTACCTGGGCACGCTGACCTTCGGCACGTTTCTCATCTTGGTGGTCACCGGCATTCCGCTGATGCTTTATTACCACCCCTCGGTACCGCAGGCTTATGCCGACACCAAGGATCTACAGTTTGTCGTTTCCTCCGGCTTGTTTCTGCGCAACCTGCACCGCTGGTCGGCGCATGCCATGGTGTTCCTGGTGTTCGCGCACATGTTCAAGGTGTTTTATCGCGGCGCGTACCGGGCGCCACGCGAGTTCAATTGGGTGATTGGAGTCATCCTGCTGCTGATCACGCTTTTTCTCAGCTACACCGGGTACTTGCTGCCTTGGGACCAGTTGGCTTTTTGGGCGATCACGGTGGGTTCGAATATCGCATCGGCTGTGCCGGTGATGGGCAACAAGGTTCACTTCCTGATGCTCGGCGGCAATGTGGTAAACGCCAACGCTCTGCTGCGTTTTTACGTGCTCCACTGCATGATTCTGCCCCTGGTGGCGATTCTGTTTGTCGCAGTACATTTCTGGCGCATACGCAAGGATGGCGGCCTCTACTCTCACCAGAGCGAGCCTCGAACGGTGGCGGCGAAAGCGTTGCCTGTCGCGGCAAAGGGGGTCCAATAATAATGAGCGATCCTAAGGATTTCATCGCCGGCATGGACTCGAATGCGCGCAAATCGCCGACGCGTGTCGTCTTCGTGACGCGGCGAACTTCGGCGCAGGTCAAGGTTACGGACGAAGACCAGGTGCAGACCTACCCGGAAGTACTCTTCCGCGCCATCGTTGCCATTGAGGTGCTTGCGATCGGGTTGGTAGGCATCGCACTTTTATTCAATGCGCCACTCGAAGGGATCGCCGATCCCTCGCATACGCCCAACCCCGCCAAGGCGCCTTGGTATTTCCTCGGATTGCAGGAGATGCTGCACTACTTTCCGCCGGTGGTCGCCGGTGTGCTGGTTCCGACCCTGGTGGTGATTGCGCTTTTTGTCATTCCGTACTTCAACATCAACGTCGAGGCCGACGGTTTATTCCTGAAAGATCGCAAGCGGCGTGTGCTGATTTTTTATCTGGCGGCGGCTGCGCTTGCTCTCTTCTTATTGTTCTTTGATGTGTACGTGGCTTTGGTGCCCACGCTGATCGTCGCCGGGTTCATGGCATTGGCGGCGCAAAGTTCTCCGCAATCCGCTTCGAGCTTCCGGCGTAGTCTGGCTTCCAAACCACTTTCCTTCTGGATCATGACCTGGTTTCTGTTCGAACTGGTCGTGCTCACGGCGGTTGGCACTTTCTTTCGCGGCCCGGGTTGGTCCTGGGTGTTGCCCTGGAGGAGCTAACTTTGCAGTCCCAGTCACAATCTTCGAAACCATCCCTGTGGCAGACGTTGTTCGGCGAACCGGTGCGTGCGTTTGGCGTGGTCAGCCTGCTGTTATTGATTTCACTCGCCATCGCGCCAGCCAAGAATCACTTCAGCGAATGGCGTCATTACCAGAAAAAATATCTGGCGCTGATTCAGAGTCGCGGAGATGCGTTAACTCTGCAGCGTCACTTCTACCAGCACGACGGCATTCAGCAGATCTGGCTTCCGCAACTGGGAGTCGTGGATCGCTGCACCACCTGCCACGTCGGGTTGAAAGAAGCTAGCCTGGCCGATGTCAGCGCACAACCGTTTCGGCGGCATCCGGCAATTCCGCATACGCTGGACCAGTTCGGCTGCGTAATGTGCCACCGCGGGCAAGGCCCCGCGACTACCGTCGAGGAAGCCCACAGCAGCACATTGGCTTGGGAGCAGCCAATCTTGCCTGCGCGCTACGTGCAATCTTCCTGCGGGCAATGCCATCGCACGCCTCTGACCGGCACGCCGCAACTGAACCTGGGACGCAATCTGCTGTCGCGCTACGGCTGCGTACACTGCCACACCATCAAACTGCCCGACGGCAGCGTGATGAAGCCGACCGACGATCCGCCGTCGCTTGAGCACATCGCCGACAAAACCACACGCGAGTGGATTTATGCATGGTTGAAGGATCCACAGGCTTACGCGGTGACCGCGACCATGCCGAACTTCAAGCTCAGCGATCCGGACGTGCGCGATATTTCCGCCTTCCTCATCGCCAACAGCACGCCGCTTGCGGGAGACACGGCACCGGTCGCGGAAACTCGGGCCGCGGCACCTGATCCGGCCGCTGGAGCCAGTTTGTATGGCGAGTCATTCTGCGCTTCCTGCCACGCGGTTCAGAATGCCGCTGGGAATGTGGTGGGTGGCGATGTCGGTCCGGAACTCACCCGCGTTGGCAACAAGGTGAAGCCGGAATGGTTGCGGGCATGGCTGCGCAACCCGCGGGTCTACGATTCGGGAACGGCTATGCCGCACTACCGTTTCACCGATCCACAAGTTTCCCTGCTTACTGGCTTTCTTGGAAGCAAGACGGATTCCGATCTGCTGGCCAATGTGCATCTCGATGCTGCCACGCCTGAACAGATTGCGCACGGCAAACTTCTGGTCACCGAGTACGGCTGCGCCTCATGCCACGAGATCAACGGCATCAAGAAGCCGGATAATTTCGCTCCGGAATTGACTCGCATTGGGAGCAAGCCGCTCACGCAGATTCTTTTTCTGCCCGGCATGACGCACGCACTACCCGACTACATTGCGGCCAAGATCCGGCAACCGCGTTCGTTTGGAGCGGCGCTGAAGATGCCGCAGTTCAGCCTGGCGCCTGCGCAAATCGATGCTTTGACGACCGCGCTGCTGGCGCTCACCGACCGATCGCAGGATTTGCCAAGAGCATTGACCGTGCCTTCGAAACCGGCCTCGAACTACCAGCCCGCGGGCAAGGCCGGACAGCTCATGTCGGACCTGGCGTGCTTCAGTTGCCACGCGATTAATGGTCGTGGCGGCGACATGGCTCCGGACCTCACGTGGGAAGGCAGTTCGGTCCAGCGGCCATGGCTGCTGGCTTTCTTGAAAAACCCGGGCACGCTGCGACCGGCGCTGATTCGCCGCATGCCAAGGTTCAACCTCTCCGATAGCGATGCCGCCGAACTCACGGACTACATCATGACGGTTTATCAGACACCGGCGTTCGACCGCGATTCGATGCCGACCAGCGGCTATCCGCCCGCTCAGGTGGAGCAAGGGAAACAGCTTTTCTATTCCAAGTATGCCTGCCAGTCTTGTCACATTGTCGATACCAAGACCGACAAAGGTTATATCGGACCGACGCTGACGCAAGTCGGCTCGCGCCTGACCGCTGCCTGGATTTACCACTATCTGAGGGACCCGCAGACCATGCGTCCCGGCACGATCGAGCCCAGCCGCAACATGAACGATGAGGATGCCCGCGCTCTGACCGCATTCCTGATGACACAGAAAGGCTCCGGCAAGCAGGAGGCGAAGAAATAAGATGATCAGCCACTGGCGGACACTCTTCGCGTTCTCCCTCATTCTTCTAAGCGCGGCATGCACAAACAAGCCCGGGCCCGCCGCCAACCTGAAGCCCACGGGCTTCGGCACTGCTCTGATAGAGTCGAGCGGAGGAAAGCAGATCGGGCCAACCGGCATGGTGCTAGCTGATCCCCTGGTTGTGCAGGTCAACGATGAACAAGGGACGGCCGTCGCCGGAGCGCTGGTAGAATTCAGCGGGCCGGCGGGCGTCAGCTTCGACCCCGAGAGCGGCCTCACCGATGCCAGTGGACAGCTGAGCACCAACGTCGCTCTCGGCGGAATGGCGGGCCGATATCAACTCAGCGCACGCACGTCTACGAAAGCTCAGAAATCTGTCGAGTTGAAGATCGAAGATATTGCACTGGGCTATCAGCAGCAAGTCGGATTTCAACTCGACAAAAAGTATTGTTCTCGCTGCCACAATCCGGAGTCCACGCCAGAGCGCGTTTCTAATTACGACAATCTCGAGGTCAAGCCGCATCCGTTTGCGGAAGGCGACACGCTGAATAAAATGACTGACGCCGACTTGACCGCAATCATCAGCCACGGTGGGCCTGCGCTCGGTAAGTCCGCATTGATGCCGCCATACGGCTATACTCTCAGCAAGACAGAGATCGAGGGGCTGATTGCTTACATCCGCCTGGTCTCCGATCCTCCCTATCATGCTGCCGGAATGGTGTATGCCCAAAAGTAGGGCCGGCGGACTCGGCCCGAGTCTGGTGGAGATCAGCCTGATCGCTTTCAGCCTGATCACTTTCATTCCGATCATTACGGGAACGGCGTTTGCCCAGGTCGTATCTCCGGCGGAAATCAAAGACCCCGACTTGCGCGCGCTACAGCAGCAATACATGGACGAGTTGACCGGGGCCGGGGCTGATGTTCTGGCGATCCAGTTTGATTATCCGTTCTATCTCAGCCGCAAGCTCGACCTCGACCAGGCAAAGCAGCAACTGGCGGATCAATCGTCGATTCGATTCGACAGCTATCACGACAAAACGGTGCTGGCCATCACGGGTAACTACTATGCCGCTTATTCGGTGCAGAAAATCAACCCCGGACAACGGGCGCGAAGCACTTTCCTCAACGTGGTCATGCCCATCCTCAAAGCCGTAGTTCCGCGTTTTCAGAACAACCAGCATGTGGAGGGATTCGCCATCGAAATTTCCCATCACATTATGGGGAAGGTAATGGGCGTCTCCATGGAGCATCCGGAGAACCTGATGGTGTTTCTGCCCCGCAGCGGCGCGATCAAGCTGCTTTCGGCCAAGAAAGATGAAACCGCGCAGCAGGCGGCGCTGTTGCAGGGAGAGATATTTCTTAACGCGCAACCGATTTCAATCTGGCTCAACGATAAGGCCCTTCCGCCGGCTGTCGATCCTAATGCTAATCCGGGGGATCACGGCGAAGATTCTTCCGCCAATGCTGCACCGGAGGCCGCCAGCCCGGCAAAACCGAAGGAACCACCGCCGCCGCCGCCGCGCGATACCTCGACCCAGGCGCTCGCGGCATTGCAGAGCTCCGACCAGTCAGTGCTCGATCAGCTGATAAAAGAGCAGGAGCCGCAGGCTCACTTTGTGGCTTACGCGGCGCCGAAATTCGTGGCTTTCCGTCAGGGGATTTATTTGGAGCTGTCAGTGAATTCTGATTTGCCGGCGTCGGCCGCGGGCTCGCGATATAAGTTGGCAGCCACGGCTTTCGACGATCATATTGCCCACCTCATCCGCCCGCTGCTGGCTTATTTCAAGGATGCGCAGGATTTCGACGGAATCGGCTTCAGTACCAGCATTCACGTGGCCGGCAAGTCGTCCGGGTCGGCTGAAGCTGTGGAATTCTTCTTTCCGCTTTCCTCTCTGCACTGCTATGAGAAGTACGATTGCACCGGACAGCAACTGCTGGACGCGGGAACGATACTCATCAATGGCGAGCGCGTGGCCCTCGACCTGCAAATTGCCGAAGGAGGCTCCAGCCGCTGAAATTCTGGCCCGCGGGGCTGGAGAAGCCACGCCGAAAACACGTGCCGAATCCGCGGCGAGAAAAAGGCAGAAACTTGCCCCGCTTCCGTTGCGTTTTTCAACGAGTCTCAAGTGGGATAAATTTTATGGGAAATAAGTGAAAAATATTTCCTCATAAGAATGAGGGCACGATTGCACGGGACTTGTGATATAAGGAAAAGCTCATATAAAGTAGAGGTTGCGGTTGTTCTTCCCCGGCGCTCTCTCGGCGTGATAACTGCTGTTTCCCCAAGACGAAGATCTGGTACGTAATTTCTAAGTTGGAGTAACTATGGTTTCCGCGTATCGCCCTCCGTCCGGAAGGGTGGGAAGGATTTTCCCTTCCCGCTGCGGTCTTCTCTCGATCGTCCTTCTTTCTATGGCGTTGGTTTCTGTCTGCTCGGGGCAGGTCACGATTCCGACCAGCCGCTCGGACAACACGCGGTCGGGCGCCAATACCGGCGAAACCATGCTCACGCCCGCCAACGTGAATAAGAACGAATTCGGAGCCATATTCAACTACCCGATTGACTATCTGGCGCTGGCACAACCGCTGTACATTCCCAACGTGATCATCCAGGGACAGTCCCACAATGTTGTCTACGTTGCGACCATGGCCGATTCGGTTTATGCGTTTGACGCTGACACCGGGGTCGGGTTGAATGGGAATCCGTATTTGTGGTGGGTGAATTTCACGGATCCCGCCAATGGAATTACCACGGCCAGCCCCCCATACCTGCCATGCTCGGGTACCAAGCATGGGAGCGTCGGTTTCATCCAGGAGGGAATCGCCGGTACCCCGGTCATCGATACCACAACGGGCACGTTGTACGTGATTGCCAAGACTATGCAAAACGTCAACGGCACGGTGACGGTTTACCACTACCTGCATGCCCTCGACATCACGAGCGGAGCAGAATTGTACGGTGGGCCAGTTCAGATTACCGCCACCAGCACGAGCCTTAAGGGCCACGTCACCAACTTCAATAGCCTGCACCAGTTGAACCGGCCGGGCCTGCTGCTTTTAAACGGCGTGGTCTACGCCGGCTTTGGCTCGAACTCATGCAACGATAGCAATACAGGCTGGCTGCTGGCTTATGACGAAACCACTCTACAGCAGGTGGGCTCGTTCAACACTTCGCCGGATATAGGCCTAACTTCGATCTGGCAGACGGGCAATGGTATCGCCGCGGATGAGGCTGGCAACATCTTCGCCGTGACTGCGGAAAGCACCGACTACGACGTGCCTGAAGGTGGGCAGAGCTATTGCCATAGCGTGTTGGAGTTTACCAACACTCCGGGTCAACAGAATTCGCTGGCGCTGGAAGACTATTTCACGCCCGATGACGTTGCGTATCTGAACGCTCACGATCTGGATTTAAGCGCCGGAGGCGCGGTGGTTCTGCCCGATCAGACCGGTCCCACTACCCACCTGGTGGTTGCGGGCGGCAAGACGGGGACCGTCTTTGTTCTCAATCGCGATGACATGGGGGAATACACCAGCAACGACGGTCAGTTGTCGGCGCCGCCGGGAGGAACCGGGGGACAGGAGATTGATAATGAGGTCGGCCACCTGTTCGATTCCCCAGCTTATTGGAACGGAATGCTCTATTACGCCGGGGACGCCGACGAAATCAAGGCTTTCGCGCTGACCGGCGCCTATCCGCCGGTTTCTACCGCGCCGGTCATGGCCACGCCCAGGCAGTACGTTGGAAGTCATTCCCCCTCGATTTCGGCGAATGGGAATAGCGACGGCATTCTCTGGGTAATGAGCGGCGGTGGTCTCTATGCATTCAACGCCACCAACTTGTCGCAGGAGCTTTACAACTCCAACCAGAACAAGACCCGCGACGGCTTGCCCGAGACTGCGCACTTCGCCACCCAGACCATAGCCAACGGCAAGGTCTACATTGCCACGCAAACTACCCTGTCGGTCTATGGGCTCTTGCAAAGTCTGACGTTGGTCAGCGGCGCTAATCAGACAGCTCCCATATTTACGACCCTGCCAGCGCCCATTCAGGTGCAAGTCGTTGACCCCTACAGCGGAGTTGGAATTCCGAATGTGAGCGTGAGTTTTAGCGATGGCGGCAAGGGGGGCACCTTCAATCCCCCGAGCCCGATCCTCTCCGATCCTAACGGGAACGTATCGACCAATTACACTTTTTCTAAGATCGCAGGCGCTTACACGATCACGGCCGCCGCGGCCTCGAGTGTGTCTATCCCCGAAACGGCGACCCCGGGGCCGGCGGCACAAATGCTCATTCGTGCCGGAAACAAGCAAACGGGACAAGCCGGATCCATCCTTCCCACCCAACTAACCGCCGTGACCCAAGACGCCTATAAAAACACCGTGCCCGGCATTACGGTAACGTATGTGGACCAGAGCGGATTGGGCACCCTCAATCCGAGCACCACGGTGACCAACAGCTCCGGATTCGCGCCGGTCAGTTACCAACTTCCGAACGCGGACGGAAAGTACAAAATTGCAGCCACTGCATCGGCATCGCAGTGCCCCACATGCAAGACGCAAACGTTCACGGAAACTGCCACCGGCGATGCTCCCGCAAGCCTCGTGGTAGTTTCTGGAAACAACCAGTCGGCGCCGGTAAATACGGCGTTACCGCAGCCCCTGGTGGTGCAGGTTAACGATGCAGGTGGGAACCCAATCGCGGGAGTTTCGGTCACATTCGCGGCGCCCTCCGGCACTTTAAGCAGCGCCTCGGCGACTACCAACGCGAGTGGACAAGCTTCGGTTAACTACACGACGGGAGGTTCGGCTGGCACGGTTACCATTACCGCTGCCGTAAACGCGCTGAGTACACAGTTCACGGTGAATGTAACCGACTGACGACGCGCTACGATGACCATCGGCGGGGAAGACCAACCGGTTGCCCCCGCCGGAACGACGCGGCGGAGGAGATTTTTTCACCGCGGCGTGCTGAGAGCTCCGAGGGACTCGTAATCCCGCATATCCGAAGTCGGCTGTGTGCTCGGTTCATAACCGAGTGTGCGCATTACCGGACCCCAGGCGGCTTCAATTTTTTCCACCATCGGAGGGGGCAACTCCGATCGCCAACCGCCTGAACCCGCCGCGCGGACGAAAGAAAGATCTTTTCGCGATCCTTTCGTCAGTTCACATTGGTCGGTCTGCGTCTGTTCCAGTTTTCGCATCTGACCCGCCGAGCTTCGTTCTACGGCCTGGGCGACCTGCTCGGCGCTGGCGGTCTTGCCTAAAAAGGCGACGATCTTCGCCAGTTCGCGAGGCGTGTCGTCCACCATGTCTTCATAGCGCAGCAACAGGAAGCGCGCCGGATCTTGTCGCGTCGCCAGCCAGGTAATGACGTTTTGTCCCCACGATCCATGCGGGCAGGTCTTGCCTGCCAGGAAACGTGCGACGAAGGTTTCAATGGGCGAATCGTCGGCGATTTTCTTGAGCTTGCGATGATAGTGGTATTGCGACACAACCACGTCACGCGGGTCGCGAACAATGTAGATCACTCGCGGAAACCGCGGGTCGAAGCAATCGTGGCTCTTGATGATGCGCGGCCGGGGCATCTGGTCGAAGTCCTTTTTGCTGGTGCCCGTGGGATCGGGAATCAAACGATGAATGTTTGCGAAAGTGGCCGGCGTGTCCGGGAACATGAGATTGCCGAGAAGAAATCGGGTCCAGGTATTGCCGGATTTGGGGAACGAAACCAGAAAAACGTCGTCCGGAAGAATCAGCAGGCTGCGCCCTGGACGATGCAGGCCCAGCGCACGTTTTACTCCGGATTTGATGTGTCGCAACATTTCAGTTCCTGCCTTTGTTCCCTGCGGGAACGAGATTCGCGTGAAAGTTTCTAGGACGATGCTCCATAGCGAATGCGATTCCAAACCGAGATGAGTTTCACGGTGGCTCCAGGCGCGACGCTCAGGGCAAAGAGAGTCAGACTCAAACTCGACTTGTGAAAATAGCTGTTCGCTTCGGAGATTAATTTTCGGGCTTCGTCAAACTGACGTTGTTCCAGTTTGCTTTTGCCCTCTTCCAGCAAATACCTGGCTCGGATTTCCGCCGCGCGTTTCTCCACCACCTGACGATCCGCATCTTGGAGCGGAAGCGTTTGTTTGTATTTCTCCAGAATCGTGCTATAGCCTTCGGCCATCTTTGCCCTCGACTGGCTGAGCGAACCGGGCCGTCCTACGGGCATGCGCGCTTGCAACTTCCGCGAGTAGGCGATTTTGGCGCCGTGGAACGCGGTGCGCACCCACATATCGTAATCGTCGCAGCGGGCGAGCTTTTCGTCGAACATGCCGGCTTTCACAATCGCCTGCTTGCGCGCCACTACGGTCGAAATCGGAATCTGGCAGCGTTCCACCAGTAAAGAGCCGAAGGTCGCCTCGCCCGTCGAGGGGCAGCGCTCCATGAATTCGCGCTCCGCTCCCGGGAGTCCCACCCAGCCGTTGGAATAGGTCAGGCCGAGCGACGGGTCGGCGGCGAACAACTGCATCTGTGACGCCAGGTGATCGGGCATCCAGGTATCGTCGCTGTCGAGGAAGGCGACAAATTCGCCGCGGGCATGCCGGATGGCGTTGTTCCGGGCTCCGGCGGCGCGTTTGTTTTCCTGCTTCAGGTAGACGATCCGATCGAGGTATCGCGACAGGTACGGCGCGAGCACTTTTTCCAGTTCCGGCGTATCCGGCGAACCGTCGTTCACCACAATGACCTCAAAATCCTTGCAGGTCTGCGCAAACACCGAATCGAGGCACGCCGCAATCAGGCCCGCGGTTTTGTAACTCGGAATAATGACGCTGACCGTCGGGGCGGGAGTGCTGACCTGTGGAACTGGGCTGGATTCGGCTGTCTGCATGCTTTCCCTATTGCGTGCGACCTTGTTGGTTATGAGCTGTGAAACACTTCTTCTTTTTCCCCGGCAAGAATGTTGTTGACCGCTTCCACTCCCATCATCACTGAGTGGTCCATGTTGCCGATTTCGTACCGCCAGGCGCCAAACCGTCCGCGAGAGTAAATTCCCTTCTCCAGCAGCGCCGGCTGCAGCACGTTCAGAGCCCGGTCCCGGCCGAGCGTCGGGATGGGATAGGAATAGCCCACGATGCGATGATAGCGCGAAACCACGCGAGTCCGGTCTGCCTCCTCCAGCATTTTGGCCTTGATCAACCCTGTGGTGACCTGCTCCAAAACCTTCTCCGGATCGGGCGTTTCGCCGACGCGAAACGACATTTCGCACATCAGAGAGCTGTAATGCTCGGTGTCGCCGTTGGGAACGTTGTTTGGCGAGTAGTGCGAAAAATAGGTGGCGCGATAACACGGCATGGCGGAATCGGTGAAATAGATCCAGCAGCGTCCCGTCTCGATTTTCTTTTTCAGGCCGAGGCCAACGACCAGCAAGTTGTTGTGTTCGAGACCAGTTGTGGCATCGAGCAGTTTGCTGTCGGCGGGCTTCATCATTTTCACGAACAGATCGAGAGGCGCGGTCGAAATCAGCACGTCATAGGTGTCGCCGGTGCCATCGGCAAAAGAGATTTGGCGGCGTACGGGATCAATCTCAGTGAGCTTTTTCCCGGTCTGCACCTTGGCCGTAAAGTAGCGCGCAATCCGGCGGTAGATCTCGCCGGTTCCACCGTGCAGCGGGAACTTGAATTTGCTGTTCGGACCCCAAGCCACATCGTCGCGCTCATACAGCACATTTTCCAGCAGCCGCTTGAAATCCACTACCGCGACGCGATCGGCGATCCAGTGTTTGGACATCTGTTCGAGCGGCGTCGTCCAGACCTTGGAGTTGTAGGGGAACATAAAAGCGTCGGCGATGCCTTCGCCAAAGGTGGCCAGAATCCAGTCGCGAAAATTCCCCGCTTCGCGACCTCCTCCGTTGGCCGCGGCTTTGGCCGCTCCTAACAGGCAACTCACCTGAATCTGTTTCGGCAGGTAGCGCAGATTGCTTTGGAAGGGATACGGAACCCACGAATCGTCGCCCTGCACGATCCAACTCTCGCGAATGCGCTCGTGAACTTGCTTGCCCAAAACCTTGTCGATCAGGGCGTCGAAATACTTGTAATGCGAGAAGATTACGTGACCACCTTCGTCCCAGACGAATCCGTGCTGATCGACGTGCGACGTGGCGTGTCCGCCGACGTCATCGGATTTCTCGTAAAGCACCCAATTGTCATAGCCCAGTTCGTGCAAACGGTAGGCAGCGCCGAGTCCAGTCGGTCCTGCTCCGATGATGACAATTTTCTTGCTCATATTGCTCATAGACGATTGATTGGGGGGATGAAAAACTCTCTGCTTCGGAGGTTCGGCCGACTGAAGGGTGAGCGGTGAACCTTTGCTGCGCGCCCGCTCTCACTTCGAAACTGCAATCAGCAACCTTCCCAGCAATTGTGGGACGAACACTGCATTGTACCATTCCAAATTTTGCGTGGAGGAGTTCCGCAAGTAACCCTGTGCAACGGTTTACAGGTTCAGTCACACACGAAGGAAGGCCCAAAATGAGGGGAATTACTGCGGTTTTGACCCCCTCCACATCGATCTTTCGGAATCAATGATTTAGCGGGCAATTTCTTCCAGATCTTTGAGGAATAATGACTTAGCGTAAGATGTTTATAAATCAATGACTTAGCTCGATTAGTTCACTATTTACCGATAAGATATTTGTAAATCAATGAGTTAGCTCGTATTTTCGGATTGTTTTTGGGTTGGTTTCTGCTAGGTCTTGGAGAAATAAATACTTTACGTGAGACCGGCCAGCCAAAAGTACCGTTGTACTCTTGACGGCAGACGCGAGTGCCGTCTTACTGGTATCCTGAAGGACGTGGGACGCGAATTGGGTCGTAGCTAACTGCTTGCCTACGGGTTTCGGCAAATGTTGCAGTTTGTTTCACACGAATCGCAGAGCGTGGGAATAATTACGATTAACCTTGTCGTTTCAATAAGTTACATAATGCCGTACGGTACGCGTCGGAATTGTAATTGCTCGCTGCAAGGGGTACACTGACTGTCGTAGAAATTGATCATCCAGAGGGACTCTGCCTGTCGGAAAGATCCTCGCCGCCCCCCTGCGAGCCTTGAGGCAAGTCTGGGGAGCTTACATTGACACATCGCGAATTCAATTCCACACAAAAGGTTGATCTACGCATTGGGAGGACCACCGAATTGACCGCTTCGACTAGCCATCTGATTGCCCCGCACGGGGGTGAACTCGTTCAACTGCAAGTGCCGGAAGATGTTGCCGCGGAACTGAAAGGGCATTCGAAAGAGTGGCCTTCGTGGGACCTGACCGCACGCCAACTTTGCGATCTCGAACTTCTGATGAGCGGCGGCTTCTCGCCTCTCCATGGGTTCATGAATCGCGCCGATTATGAAGGCGTTTGCCACAACATGCGTTTGGCCAGCGGCGTACTCTGGCCGATACCAATCACGCTCGACGTGACCGAAGAGTTCGCCAAAAAACTGACTCCGGGCAGGAGCAAGATTGCCTTGCGCGACGCCGAAGGCGTGATGCTGGCCGTCCTGAACGTTGGCGATGTATGGCAGCCAGATCGCACCGCCGAGGCGAAGGCTGTGTTCAATTCGACCAGCAGCGCACACCCGGGCGCCGACTACGCCATCAATAAGTCGAACCCGTGGTATGTGGGCGGCAGCATTCAGGGAGTCCAGTCGCCATCGCATTATGATTTCCGCGCTCTGCGGCTGACGCCGGCCGAATTGCGAACGGAATTCCACCGGCTGGGATGGACGCGGATCGTCGCCTTCCAGACCCGCAATCCCATGCACCGCGCCCACGTCGAGCTGACGATGCGCGCCGCCAAGCAGGTGGAAGCGAACCTGCTGATTCATCCTTCCGTCGGCATGACCAAGCCCGGCGACGTGGATTACTTCGTCCGCACGCGCTGCTACCAGTTGCTGCTCTCCAAGTACCCGCACGGCACGGTGAAGCTCTCGATGCTGCCGCTGGCCATGCGCCTCGGCGGTCCGCGGGAAGCGATCTGGCACGGGTTGATTCGCAAAAACCACGGCTGCAGTCACTTCATCGTCGGTCGCGATCATGCCGGTCCCGGAAAGGACAAAGACGGTAAGCCGTTCTACGGACCCTACGAAGCCCAGGAACTTTTCACCAAGTATGCCGGCGAAATGGGCGTCGCGATGGTTCCGTTCCAGATGATGGTGTACCTCCAGAACGAAGACCGTTACGTTCCGGCGGATGAAGTTCCCGCTGGAGCGAAGGTGCTCGACATCTCCGGCACCGAACTGCGCGCCCGGCTCAACGAAGGCCGCGACATTCCGGCGTGGTTCACCTATCCAGAAGTCGTGAAAGAGTTGCGCCGCAGCTATCCTCCACGGGATAAACAGGGCGTGACCATCTTCTTCACCGGACTCTCGGGATCGGGCAAATCCACCATCGCCAACGCGCTGATTACGAAATTTCTGGAAATGGGCGGCCGTCCCGTTACCCTGCTGGACGGCGATCTGGTGCGCAAGCATTTGTCGTCGGAGCTCGGCTTTTCCAAGGAGCACCGCGACATCAACATTCGCCGCATCGGCTACGTCGCTTCGGAAATCACCAAAAACGGCGGAATCGCGATTTGCGCTCCCATCGCTCCTTATGAGGCGACCCGCAAGCACGTCCGGCAGCTGATTGAGCCGGTCGGCGGCTTTATATTGGTGCACTGCGCTACTTCGCTCGAAGTCTGTGAACAGCGCGACCGCAAAGGCCTGTACGCCAAGGCTCGCGCCGGCATCGTCAAGGAATTTACCGGCATCTCCGACCCCTACGAGGCGCCCAGCGACGCCGAAGTGGTGATTGACACCGCCAAACTGAGCCCCGAGGAAGCGGCGCAGACCATTATTCTGCACCTCGAGCGCGAGGGCTTTGTCGGCGCCAACGGCAACGGTTCCTGATGTCAATAAAGCCGATCAGAACCATGGACTTTATGAGATAATGTCCCTCTGAAAACGGCTCTCAGCGCCGGTTCTCAGCGTTCTCAGTTTCTTAACCTGACTATGGTTTACTGAGAGTCGGGAACCGGAACCTGAGAACGCATCGAAAGACGGCATGGAATTCTCGCTGCTAAAAATCCTGATCGGCTTCACTGTGGGGACGCTGATCGGTTTGACAGGTCTGGGCGGCGGGGTCTTGCTCTTGCCCATGCTTATTTTCGGCCTGCACGTACCCGCCATCATCGCCGTCGGCACCGATGCCCTCTTCAACTTCTTCACCAAGATTCCCGCCAGCCTGATGCACCTGGCCAAAGGCACGGTGCGCAAAAAAGTCGTTGTGGCGATGGCCATCGGCAGCATTCCTGGCTCTTACCTGGGCGTGACGTTGCTGGTCCATCTGCGTACCGTCTACGGCGCCCACGTCAACGATTTCATCAAATCGGCGGTGGGGTTGCTGCTGGTGATTATTCCGTCGCTGCTGCTGTTCCAAAGACGGATTGAAGATCATCTCGCTAAACGCCAGCCCACCATGAAATCATTTGCCTTCATGAGTGTGATCGGGCTGGTCGGCGGATTTCTGGTGGGCATCACTTCGGTCGGGTCGGGCAGCATCATTATGATGTTGCTTCTTTTGTTCTATTCGTTCGCGCCCAAGATCATGGTCGGCACCGACATTACTCACGCCGTGATTTTGACCGGCGTCACCAGCCTGTTGCACTGGCGGGCCGGCAATGTTGACCCCCACCTGGTCGTTTCCCTGCTGATCGGCTCGATCCCCGGCGGCATACTCGGCTCGCATCTGAGCACGCGGGTTCCCGTACTCTGGCTGCGGCGGATCCTGTGTACCGTGCTCCTGATGACGGGAGCTAGAATGCTATGGGCGTGAAAGGCAGTTCTCAGTTCTCAGTTCTCAGTTCCCAGTTGTCAGTTGAGAACGAGGCTCTTTGAATCTTGCGAAGTGAAACGCTGCGTTGTTACCGAGAACTGAGAACTGGGAACTGAGAACTAATCACGGAGATCGAATGCTCACGTATTCATCGCAAGAACTGCTCGAACGCATCCACGCCGCTCTGGAAGCGGCGCGCACGGTGCTTAACGGGTTCACTCCCGGCGCCATTGAGGCCAAGTTTAAAGTTGGGGACGATCCCGTAACGGCGGCGGATCGGGCAGTTGACTCCGTCCTGAAGAAAAACCTGCTGCGCCCTGGTGAAGGCTGGCTTTCGGAGGAAACGGTTGACGATTTTTCCCGGCTCGATAAGCAGCGCGTGTGGGTGGTCGATCCGCTCGATGGAACCCGCGAATTTGTGCAGGGCATTCCCGAGTTCTGCGTCTCCATCGCCATGGTGGAAAATGGTGTTCCCGTCGCAGGTGGAATCTGCAATCCAGCTACCGACGAACTGATTCTTGGTGCGCGCGACACGGGCGTCAGTTATAACGGCAAGCCTGCTCAACCCAGCCAGCGCAAGGATCTGCACGGGGCGCTCGTGCTCGCCAGCCGCAGCGAAGTGAAACGAGGCGAGTGGAAACAATTCGAGTCCGCCGAATTTAATATTCGTGCCATGGGCTCGGTCGCGTATAAACTCGGTCTGGTCGCTGCCGGCCGGGCGGATCTCACTTTCACGCTGGTTCCGAAAAATGAATGGGACGTGGCCGCCGGGGCTGCTCTCGTCGAAAGCGCGGGAGGCTGGACGCTTAAACTCGATCAGTCACCGCTGCGCTGCAATCAAAAGGATCCGCTGATTTCCGGCTTGCTGGCGGGTGGTCCGTTCTTGCGCGATCCATTGCTTGCGCTGCTGGAGCGCCATGCGCAGACCGTCGGCGCCGACAAGAAAGGCTGACGCCTCCGCGTTCGGAGTTTTGCCCTCATCATCATGGCGCGCATCACCTTCCTGATGTATCACGAACTCGAGTTAGCTGGCCGCAAGCTCTGCCAGTCCGAACCCGGCTACGTGCGTTACATCCTGCCCCTCGCAACCTTCCGTAGCCAGATGGAATGGCTGAAGCAGTCCGGCTTTCGCGGCCTGAGCGTCAGCGAAGCTCTGCGCTTTCCCGCAGAGCCGGGCGTCTGCATCACGTTCGACGATGGTTGCGAAACGGATTTGGCCGCTGCCGCTCCCGTGCTTGGTGAATTTGGCTTGCATGCAACTTTTTATCTGACCGCTGGATTTCTGGGAACGCCGGGCTACCTGAGTGCCGAACAGGTGCGTGACCTCGACAGCCAGGGTTTTGAGATCGGGTGCCATTCGATGACGCACGCCTATCTGTCGGATCTGACGGAGCCGGAACTGCAGCGCGAAATCGTGGATGCAAAAACGAGAATCGAGCAGATCCTCGGGCGTGCGATCGAGCATTTTTCTTGTCCCGGAGGGCGCTACAACCAGCGCGCGCTGGCGATGGCACGCCGCGCCGGATTCAAGACGGTTGCCAACAGCGAATTCCATGCGAACGATTCGGCGACGAGCAGCTTTGAACTCGGTCGCGTGGCCATGTTGCGCAATCTCTCCATGGCGGAGTTCAGCGCCATCTGCCACGGCCGTGGCCTGTGGAAAAAACGCCTTCAGCAGCACACACGGCGCAGCGTGCAACGGTTGCTGGGAAACCGCGCCTACGATCGACTGCGCTCGATTCTACTAAGGGAATCCTCCTAGTAAACCTAGCGAAGTTACTTTCGTAATCCAACCATCTTCTGCTTGCTTCTCTCCCACGCACGCGGGCGGAAATGTGCAGTCCAATCCGTCGAACTTAGCGTCCCGCGCCGGTTTTCGGCTATTTCTCAGAGGTGCATCCAGCCGATCACTGCCCCACGCGAAATCGTACAGGTCGGGTTCAGGTGCACTAACGCGTTGCCGCGTGAACTTCTGGCATCTGGGAGACACCGGCCTATCTGCGTACATTCAGCGTGTGGACTTGCTCGACTAGTCCCCCAATTTGTAAGGTCGAGGTCTCGCAATGGTGATGACTGCAGTTGGTTCTTGTCATGCTCATAAAGGTCTTTCCCAGCAGCATCTAACACGAATCGGCGTCCTGATATTCCTACTGGTGATGACTCTGATCACCGTTTCATGCGGCACGGTGGCGCAGGCTTCCGGCCATAACGACGGAGGCCTGGCGCTCTCCGGCTCACTTCCAGCGGGCACGGTTAATCAGTCTTATAACGCCGTGTTATCGGTAAGCGGCGGGAGTTCGCCCTATCAGTTCTCGGTTGTGTCTGGCGCCTTGCCGCCGGGCGTTAGTTTGAATTCGACCACGGGCTCGTTCACCGGCCAGCCAACCGCGGCAGGCAATTACAATTTTGTGGTTGGAGTCACCGACAAACCCAGCTCCGGGACGGGAAGCCAGCCGTACGCGGTCGCAATCAAGGATGGTGGTCACCACGGCGGGGGAATCACGGTCAGCGTCTCGCCTTCTAATGTTACTTTGTCCTCGGGCGGAAGCCAGCAGTTCACCGCTACCGTCACTGGAACTGCAAACACCGCGGTTACGTGGTCGGCCACAACGGGGACGATTGGCAGTAACGGCCTTTACGCCGCGCCCACCGTGAATTCAACCACCAGCGCGACCGTCACGGCCACTAGTCAGGCGGATTCCAGTGCGTACGCCAGTGCCGCAGTCACGATTAATCCGTCTCAGCAACAGTCATCGGTCCAAATCACTACGTTGAGTCTTCCCATCGGGCAGCAGGGGGAAGTTTACTTCGCTTCTTTCTCAGCCACGGGTGGAACCCAGCCCTACACCTGGAGCGTGACCGGTGGCAGTCTGCCGCAGGGAATTACGCTGAGTGCTTTCGGGGACTTGACGGGCACGCCAACGGCCGTGGGATCGCCAAACGTCTCAGTATTGGTGACGGATGCCAAGGGCAAGACGGCAACCGGTACATTCGGCCTCACCGTCCTGGCCAGCAATGGCTATGACGGTCCGGCGCAACTGCCGGTGGCGACGGTAGCCAGCGCCATGTCGCAAACGCCAGCGCCCGGATCCGTCATCAGCGTTAACGCCGGCGGCGATTTGCAATCGGCCTTGAACAGCGCCGTCTGCGGAAACACCATCCAACTTCAGGCAGGTGCGACCTTCTCCGGCAACTTCACGTTGCCAGCCAAAAATTGTACCGACAGCGATTGGATCATCATTCGCACCAGTTCTCCGGATAGCGCCCTGCCGGCCGAAGGCCAGCGGGTTACGCCCTGCTACGCGGGTGTTGCTTCCCTGGAGGGACGCCCCGCCTACAACTGCCAGAACCCACAAGATGTGTTGGCCAAGGTGGAGATGGTGAAACCGGGCAACGGTCCATTCCAAATCGCCAATGGAGCCAATTTTTACCGCTTCGTCGGCCTGGAAATTACTCGTACCAACGGACTCCGGGGCAACGGAGCTCTGATTTCGCTGCAGGGAACGGCCGACCACATCATTTTGGATCGCTCCTGGCTGCACGGCAACGCGCAGGATGAAACCAACGAGGGTTTCGGCATGAGCGGCGGCACCTACATTGCGGTCGTGGATTCGTATTTCAGCGATTTCCACTGCATCTCAGCCGTGGGAAGCTGCACCGACGCGCACGCTGTCAGTGGGGGCGTCAGCGAGACCCAGGACGGTCCCTACAAAATCCAGGACAACTTCCTGGAAGCTTCCGGCGAGAGCGTCATGTTCGGCGGCGGACCTGCGACCATGACGCCAACCGATATCGAGATCATTGGCAACCATTTCTGGAAGCCGTGGCAATGGATGAAGGGGAACTCGCCGTTCGTGGGAGGGCCGGACGGCCATCCTTTTGTCGTCAAGAACCACATGGAGCTCAAGAATGCCGTGCGCGTGCTTGTCGATTCCAACCTGATGGACAACGTTTGGGGAGGCTTCAGCCAGACCGGTTTTGCCATTCTGGTCACCCCCAAAAATCAGCACACACAGTCAGGTAAGAACGTATGCGATATATGCGAAGTCACGGACGTGACCATCCGCTATACCCAGATCTCGCATGCGGGTGGTGGAATGCAGCTGGCGACGTCCATTTCCGGCAACGGACAGGGCGGAGCGCCGGCGAAGGCTGGCACCCGCTGGAGCATTCACGATGTTGTCATGGATGACATCAACAGCACCCAGTACACCGGCGGCGGAGGAGTTTTCGAAATCGTGAACGGCTGGCCCAAGAATCCGCTGAACACAGTCACCATCAACCACATTACCGCATTTCCCGATGCGAACAGTCACCTCACGACGATGGGGAACGATGCCGGGAATGAAGCGATGTATGGAATGGTGTTCACCAACAACCTAATTTTGACCGGCCGATATCCGGTTTGGAATGCATTGGGGGGTGGCAAGGGCAGTTGTGCCATCAAGGATGTGCCCGTTACCAGCATGAAGAATTGTTTCACCACCTACACGTTCTCGAACAATGGACTGATCGCGAGTCCACCCCAGTATCCTCCCGATGACTGGCCAACAGGCAACTACTTCCCGAGCACTACGGCAGCCGTCCAATTTGTCAACTACAACAATGGCAACGGTGGAGACTACGAACTCGAGCCCAGCAGTCCTTATAAAAACAAGGGCTCGGATGGCAAAGATTTGGGAGCGGATGTGACCGGACTCGATGCCGCTCTGGCAGGAGTCGAATAGGCTCGTACCTGTTGCACTACAAGGTCCGCGATTCCTGGCGCGGACCTTTTTCTTCTTCCGGACGTTCTTAGAGGATGCAGAAGTCGTGGCCTTCGACCGGCTGCCTTTGGCATCTAGTGTTGGTCGCCGAACCGGATCAGCCTCGAGTCTACTAGTCGTCGTCTGGATCCCCTCGGTCGCTGAAGTCTGCCTCCGGCGCCGGCACTGTTTTGAAACTTCTGGCCTCACCCTGGGGGAAGAATCCGCTTAGGTCGTCGGCGTACGCGTCGGCAAAACCCAAACTCGGCAGACCCCAGTTCGATTCCACAAAGTGGACAATGCTCCCGAAATCGTGCGCATTGTTATCCACCATTGGCGGGGTGAAAGCCGAAATCACCAGCAGCGGAACACGAAACCCATAGCAATAGGAAACGCACCAGCCGGTCGTATTCGCCAGCGGCGACACGTGATCGTACCAGCCACCCCAATCATCCCACGTCACGAGAATCGCTGTATTTTTCCAATAGGGAGATTGGCCGACCGCGTTCACAATCGAGGCAACCCAAGCCGGACCCCCTGAGCCGTAGCTGGGGTGATCGCTGTAGCTGGCTCCAGGGACGACCCACGAAACCTGAGCCAAATTGCCACCCGATATATCGCTGAGCACCTGAGTCGGATCGTCGAGAACGTCTTTCCAGTCAGGCCCGGTACACTTGCCATTGACCGGTTGACAGATATGCTTAATCGCCACCGGCGCCGACCACATCGACGTGTTACTGGGCTGGTAGTACCGCCATGCAAGGCCAGCGGCGTCGAGCAGATCGGCCAGAGTTTGCGGATCGAGACATGCGGGTAAGCGATGATTCTCGTCTCCACTTGGATCAATAAAATTAACTAATCGATCTTCCATACATCCACCCGACACCCCTTCACTTTCGAACAGATCGCTCGTCTCGTTCAGCATAGAAGTTGCACTGAACAAGAACTGATGTGCCGGGGTTGATGGTCCCTGATTCGTCTGGAACATCTGGTTGGCGAAACCGTATTGCGCCCCCAGTTGGCAATAGGGCTGAATGTCAGATGCTTGAACGTAGTTCAAACTTTGTTGGTTCCAATGTCCCGCCATTTGGCTCAGGAAGGCTGAGTGTCTGTGGTCCGGGTTATAACTGGTATTGAGGGCAATGGGATCGGCATTCTTCTGCAGGTCCGCGCCGGGAATGTTGCAGTCAGAGAAGAGGTTATCTGGCGTGCGGTTCTCTTGCACGACGATGATCACGTGTTGAAACTGCTGGCCATAGGCAAGGGACGCACACAGTGCCAACAAAATTGGCAATACTTTTCTCATTTGTTTTTAACCCCTAGGGCTTGAAAATGCACTCCCCAAGCGCATTGTCGGGCCAGTTATTTTGACATGCCCGCGGCGAAATTGAAACTAATACTTCGTGCCGGGTGACGTCGATCCTAATCATAAGAGGGTCCATGATATCCTCAATCCGGCCTAGTAAAAAACAGGCTGCAGGCGGGGGGTATTGGGACATTTTGTCCCATTACCGCGGCTGTTCCGCCGCCGGAGAGCGGAATGTGGCATAAATGCTGCTTCTCCAAGCGTGCTGGACCGGAAGCCACGACTGCCTGCGTCATTTCCCAGAAAACTGGCCTTGGGCGTGTGTCAGGAGAAAATAAGAATGGTTTCCTTTCCATTGCGGTCTTCCCGATCGCTACTTCCCCCCCGGGTCGTTCAATTTGTCCTCGTTCTCGTTTGCTTGTCCTTGGCGGAACTTTTGGCTGGTGCGGCTGGGCCGCCAATCAGTGAGAACGCCTACTGTGGAAAAGGTGACGTGCCTCAGTTTGGCGACAAAGATGGCCCGGCTGAACTGCCCAAGGCCTGTTATTACACCAGCCTCGATGGAACCCCGTCGCCCGGAAAACAGATCCATGTGGGCGCCAAGGAAGACCTCGCCGAGACGATCAGCAGCGCGAAATGCGGAGACACCCTATTTCTGCCCGCCGGCGCAACCTACGAAGTCGCCAGCCTTCCCTCAAAAAAATGCGATGATCATCATTACATCACGATCCGGACCGATACTCCGGACTCCAAGTTGCCTCCGGAAGGCACGCGCATTTCTCCCGCATGGGCAGGCGTCGCCAGTCTTCCGGGCAGGCCGACGTTCGCCCAACCCCAGAGTGGGGCTGCCAAACTTATGGCAACCCTCGAGGTGAAGGACCCCTCGGGCGCGGTGGTGGGAGATCATCTCCGCTTCATCGGCATCGAGTGGACCAGTCGCGCCGACGCAAACATCATGCGGCTGATCAGCACCGAGCACAGTGATCACGTCATTTTCGATCGCAACTACATTCACCCCGCCGAGGGCACTGAACTCGCGCACGGTGTCGGAATGTCAGAAGGCGCCCATTTCGTCGCCGTCATCAACTCTTACGTCAGCGGTTTTAATTGCATCGCCCGCTCCGGCAAGTGCACGGACGCCACCGCGGTCGGCGGCGCTCACAGCGATGAGCCCTTCGGAACCTTCAAGATCTACAACAATTTTCTCGAAGCTTCCGGCGAAAACATTCTCTTTGGTGGCGCGGGTTCCAAGAGCAACCCGACCGATATCGAGATCCGGCGCAACCATCTGTTTCGCCCGATGATCTGGAAGGAGGGCGAACCGGGATACACGCCCAGCCCCAAGGGAGATCCTTACATCGTCAAGAACCACTTCGAACTGAAGAGCGCAATCCGGGTGCTGGTCGAAGCCAATCTGCTGGAAAATTCCTGGGGTGGATTCAGCCAGAGGGGATTCTCCATGCTGTTGAGCGCACGCAGCCAGGCGAGCCACTGTCCGATCTGCCGCGTCAACGATGTCACGTTGCGTTACAACCGCATCCACAACGTGGGCGGCGTTTTCCAGATCTCGAACTCGCACGCGACCAAGGGTAAGGGCATTGCGGCCGATGGTGGAATTTACAGCATTCACGATATCGTCGCCGATGACATCCACGAAGAAGATTACCGGGGCGGTGGGCTGTTCCTGATGTTGCTGTCCGCCGCGCCTCCCCTTCATGATCTCCAAATCGATCACGTCACTTCTTTCAGCCCCGGAGTGCTCGCGTCCATTATGGTGAAGGGGGAGGATGCCGAGAAACTTAAAAATATCACCATTACCAATAGCGTCTTCGAAATCGGCGGCGGACGCCGTTCCCCTCTCTCTGCTGCCGGAGGCGGCAAGGAGAGTTGTGCCCCGCGCAGCCAGAGGTTCGGTGCAGCAGCCCTGCTGGATGCGTGCTTTAATCCCTATCGGTTCGACCACAACCTCATCATCACCGACGACAAGGGGGGCTGGCCCAAGGGAAACATGATTGTCTCCAACCGGGAAGCTGCCGGCATCCGCGACTTGAAAGGTACGATCAGCAAGGATCCCAGGCTCTGCCACGAAAAAGGGCCTGGTTGCCAGGGGAAATCTCCGGGCGCAGGCTCTGCCTCCGACGGCCGTGATGTGGGCGCTGATATTGACGGGTTGGAAGCCGCGATTGCAGGGGTGGAATAGATGGTGTGAAACGGACTTGGAGTGACTTCTTTCGAGTGACTTCCGTACCCGCGTTTTAACGGGGCTTTCAAACGACCGGCTCGATCTTGCGTGGTAAGATTTTCATTAAGTGTCGCCGGCCACTCCAAGTGATCGCAAGAACTTCCCTGTCTTCGTGATGGGCTGCCATCGTTCTGGCACCAACCTCCTCTATGACATGTTGTTGTCGTCTGGAGGCTTTGCCATCTACCGGGGCTATTTGCCGATCTACAAGGTTTTGATACCCCGTTATGGCTCAATGCAGAGCCGCGCCAATCGGGAAAAGATAGTCGCCACTTGGTTGCGCAGCAAGGGTTTTCGGCGCACCGGACTGGCGCCGGAGCAACTCTCTGCCCGCATTTTGAATGAGTGCCAGACTGGGGGAGATTTCATTCGCGTCGTGATGGACTCGGTCGCACAGCAGCAGAATGCCGGTCGCTGGGCGGTTTACGACCCCGATAATGTTCTGCACAGCGAGCGCGTCAAAAAAGACATCCCGAACGCTCTGTTCGTGCACATCATTCGCGACGGCCGCGACATCGCTCTCTCGCTGAAGAAAATGGGCGGATTCGCACCTCTGCCTTGGGATCGCAACGAAACTAACAGCCTGGTCGCTACGGCTCTCTATTGGGAGTGGATGGTGCGCCACGGACGTGCCGTTGCACGCCGCTTTCCCGCCGACTATATCGAGATCCGCTACGAAGACCTGGTCACCAATCCGCGCGAAACGCTGGGCAAATTGGGCAGCTTTATTGATCATGATCTCGACTACGATCAGATTCAGCGCGCGGGCCTTGGACGCCTCTCGGAAACTAATTCTTCCTTCCGGGAAGAGGGCGGCAAAGAAGAGATCCATCCGCTCGGCCGTTGGAAGGAACGGCTGTCCGCGGAAAGCGTGGCCGCGATTGAAGGCACGGTCGGCGGCTGTCTCGAAGAAAACGGTTACCAACTCTCGTTGCCCGCAGCCCAACGGAGCAGCAGTTTACGCTTCTCGTGGATGCGTTCGATGTATCCCGCATTCCTCGGGAGCAAACTCTGGCTCAAGATGAACACGCCTGTGGGCCGCTTCGCCAATGTGTCTGCACTGGAACTCGCGGAAGACCCCAGCCAAATGCCCGCGCGTCCGGTTTCTGAAAAATCGTCATGAATCCTGCGGCTGAAACTCTCGAGACGACGAACAAAGGCTCGGCTTCGGCCGCCAAGGAGCGTTCGAATGACCGCTTCAAAGCTCCGGTTTTCGTGCTCGGCTGCGGCCGCTCCGGGACCAAGTTTCTTTACCACACGCTGCTCTCTGCCGGAGGCTTCGCGGTTTACCACGCCGAGAGTAATGCATTTAATCTTCTCGGCCTGCGTTTCGGCAACCTCAAACATCGCGGCAATCGCCGCAAGTTACTCGACGCATACTACAAAAGCATGCTGTTCGAGCGCACCGGCCTGAAGCCGGAGGAAATCGATCAGCGCGTCATGGAGGAGTGCCAAAATGCCGGCGACTTCCTCCGCATCGTGATGGATACGGTGGCGCGCAAACAGGGCGTCCCGCGCTGGGCCGAATGCACGCCGCTCCATTTGCTCTATCTGCCGCTGATCAAGAAAGTCGTACCCGACGCACTGATCGTTCACATTATTCGCGATGGCCGCGACGTTACGGCTTCCCTGCACCGCATCGGATGGATTCGCCCTCTGCCTTGGGATCGCGCCCGCGCCTATCTTGCGCCCGCAATCTTCTGGCGCTGGATCGTAAGCAAAGGACGCCGCTATGGACAGGCGATGGGCGGCGATTACATGGAAGTGCATTACGAAGATCTAGTGCTGAATCCGCGCGACGCGCTAGCGCGCATCGGCAAGTTCATTGAGCAAGACCTCGATTACGACCACATTCAGCAGAACGCGCTGGGGTCGTTGCAGAATCCGAATTCTTCGTTTCGCGGCGACGGACAGGAGGCCGAAGCGAAAACCATCGGCCGCTGGAAAACCATGTTTCAGCCAGAACAGATTCGCAACATTGAAAGCTTGGATGGCGACCTGCTCGAGGCGACCGGATACACGCTGGAAACGCCGGCCGAGAATCTGCACGCGTCGCTGGCTGCGCGTTTCATGAATTTTCTTTACCCGTTGTATTTCGATTTTAAGCTTTGGCTGAAATCGGATACTCCGCTGGCCCGTATTGCCAACACGGGGCGCATGGGCAAGAGAACAGAAGCACCCTAAGCCATTGGGCTTGCCGATCGGGTACCCGAGCGCTAACGATGTCTCCTGAACACAATCCGTCGAACTTACGAGCAGAAGTTGATCGCCTGATCGCCGAAGGCTCGTCGGACGCAGCTTTCCGGCGCCTCTGCGAGCTCTGGCGCCGCGAGCCTGGTTCGGCCACGGCTAGCTTCGTGAACTTGCGCATCGATCAACTGCGCGAAAAGTTCCCACTCACGAAATTCAAGCTATCTTTTCTCCGTTCCTTCACGGTCGAGCCGATCGTTCCGCTGTTGCGCGCCGAGGCCTTCATTTACGGCATCGATCTCGAAGTTCACATCGGCGACTTCAACACCTACGTGCAGGATATCGTCGACGCCGGCAGCTCCCTTTACCGATTCGTGCCCAACGCCGTTGTCGTCGCCGTTCGCACCGAGGACGCCGCGCCTGATCTTGCCCGCGAGTTCGCCGATCTGTCCTCCGAAGCGGCGCGCCAGGCCGCGGACCGCGTCGCACGCGGCTTCGAGCAATGGGTTCGGTCGTTCCGCCAGCACAGTCAAGCGGCGCTCATCATCCATTCACTCGAACGCCCCGCGCATCCGAGCCTCGGTGTGCTTGACAGCCAATCCGAAACCGGCCAATCCGGACTCATCCGCGAGATCAACCGCGAGCTGCGCCGCATTGCCGAAGGCTTTCACGGCGTTCACATTCTCGATTACGATGCGCTGGTCGCCCGCTACGGCAGCGAGAATTGGCGCGACGAACGCAAGTGGCTGACGGCTCGCTTGCCCATCGCCGCCAATCATCTGCTCCACATGGCGCGCGAGTGGATGCGCTTCCTCGTACCCCTCACCGGCCGCACCACCAAATGCCTCGCCGTCGATCTCGACAACACGCTTTGGGGCGGCGTCATCGGGGAAGAGGGAATGACCGGCATCAAGGTCGGCTCTGAATATCCCGGCGCCGCGTTTCAGGCGCTGCAACGCGTTCTGCTCGATCTTTCGAAGAAGGGAATCCTGCTTGCCGTGTGCAGCAAGAACAATCTCGACGACGCCATGGAAGCCCTGGACAAGCATCCGGGTATGCTGGTGCGGTCGCGGCATTTTGCCGCCCTGCGCGTCAACTGGACCGACAAATCTCAGAACCTTCGCGAGATCGCGCAAGAACTCAACATCGGCATCGATTCGCTCGCCTTCCTCGATGACAATCCTTTTGAGCGCGAGCAGGTTCGCGCCGCTCTGCCCGAAGTCACGGTCATCGATCTCCCGCAAAACCCGATCGAGTATGCTGCCACGGTGCGCGACTGTCCCGTGTTCGAGCGTCTCACACTTTCAGCCGAAGATCAGCAGCGCACCGCCATGTATGCCGAACAGCGCCAGCGTGCCGGCGCCGAGCAGAGCTTTCAATCAAAGGAAGATTTCTTTCGCTTCCTCGATCAGGAAGCTGAACTGGATCCCGTATCGGACCTCACGCTCGCGCGCATCGCGCAACTCACACAAAAGACCAACCAGTTCAACTTGACCACGCGACGCTATACCGAAGCGCAGATTGCGGAAATGGCTAAGCAAGGCGGCTGGAATATATTTTCGATTCGCGTGCGCGATCGGTTCGGAGACCACGGGCTCGTCGGCGTCGCCATCGCTCATGACCAGGGCGAGCAATGCGAAATCGACACGTTCCTGTTGAGCTGCCGCGTCATCGGACGCACGGTCGAGACCGCGCTCCTGGCTCACCTCGCCAAGAGCGCCGCCGAGCGCGGATGCAAGCGCCTGCAAGGATGGTTCCTGCCCACCAGGAAAAATGCTCCGGCGCGCGATTTCTATTCCGAACACGGATTTGAACTTCTGGCGCAGAGCTGCGAAGGTTCGCTCTGGTCCCTCGATCTCACGCAGCAGGAAGTGGCCTTCCCCGCATGGGTTAAACTAATCACGCCCAACGGAGGACACGATTGACCGCTGCTGTTTTCGACCAGATTCGAGGGATGGCATCCGATCTTTTCGGAGTTCCCGCGGAGCGCATTACGGCCGATTCTTCGCCTGAGACCATCGAGGCTTGGGATTCGATTCAGCATCTGAACCTGGTACTCGCCGTGGAGGAAAAGTTCGGCGTGCAACTTTCCCCGGAAGAAATCGAACAGATGAAGAACATCGGCGAGACTGCCAAGCTGATCGAGAGCAAACTGCAAGCCACTTCGAGGTAGTTCGTGGCAATCTCTATTCAGCCTTATCGCCCGGAACACGAGCCCGCGGTCGCGGAATTCAATCGACGATTGCAACGGTCGTCGGGCGATCCGGATCTGGTATTTTCGAAGACAGCCATCCCGCGCTGGCTCGCGCCGGCTAATAACAATCCCGTTTGGAACGAGTTCTTCGTGGCTTTGGAAGGCTCGACCGTGCGCGGTGCTTACGGGCTGAAGCAAGAAATGGTTTTCGTACGCGGAAAAGGCATGTACCCCATCGCGTGCTACCATCATCCGCTTTCTGAGGGAATCGTTGATCGGGCTTATGCAAGCATCGGCGTGCTGCTGGCCCGAGACGCCCTCGCCCGGCAGCCGCTGCTTTACGCGCTCGGCATGGGCGGATATGAACGGCCATTGCCCAAGATGCTCAAGGCGCTCGGCTTCAGCTTGACTCCAATCCCGTTCTATTTTCGGGTGGTACATCCCTCCAAGTTTCTCCGGGAAATGCAGGCGCTGCGGCAGGCGCGGTGGCGCGCAGTCCTGATGAACATTGCTGCTGCCACGGGCACGGGATGGCTCGCCATTAAGTCGGCGCAAGCTGTCGCAATGCTGCGCGGCCGGCCCACGAATTTCGTTGTAGAAGAAGCAGCCGAGTTTTCAGAGTGGACCGATGACCTCTGGAACCAGGTGAGAGACACGGTCAGCTTCGCCGCGGTGCGGGACGCGAATACCCTGCGGCTTCTGTATCCACCGCATGTCACCAACGTCAGGCGATTGCGTGTCAGCCGGAATGGCGCTGCGATCGGCTGGGCAATTGTTGGCGAGCGGCGCAAGGATCCGAAGTTTGGACAGATGCGCGTAGGCTCAATCGTTGATTGCTGGGCATCGCCGGAGAACGCGGCGCCGGTAGTCCAGGCGGCGGCTCAAACGCTGGAAAAAGACGGCGTGGACCTGATCGTTTCCAATCAAAGCCATCAGGTGTGGTGCCGTGCTTTCGAAGGGGCAGGTTTCCTGAAAGGCCCCTCGACCTTCATCTTCGCGGCCTCGAAGAAACTAACGGAATTACTACAGCCGGTTGAACAAAACCGGCCGTCGTTTCACATCACTCGCGCTGACGGCGACGGCTTGCCGGCTAACTTCTAACCGCGCGTGGAGCGGAATCTGCGCAACCACCATCTTGCCGATACCTAATATTCAAGCGTCTCTTGTGTATCGGTTACGTTCGAAAATCAATGCGTCTGATGCACCAGCGTTCCCTTGTCCGCCGCCTCCGAAGACAACTGGTAGCCTAACGAAATCATCACGTGCCCCCAGGCCGCTTCGATTGCCGCCACCGATTGCGGAGGAAGCACAGCTTTCCAGCCACCCGACGCAGCTTTGCGGACGAACGGCTTATCCTGGCGAGTGTAGCGGGTCTGCACCCACTTGTTGCCTTGCTTCTCCTCTAACTGACGCATGCGGTCGGCGGAGCTCAATTCGACAGCCCGGGCCAGCCGCTCTGGTGCGGGCTCAATGCCCAGCAGATTGGCGACTTTGACCAGTTCGCGCGCCGGATCCGCAATCAGGTCCTCATAGCGCAAAACGACGAAGCTATCGCTCCCGCCCCGCGTGCTCATCCAACTGGTAACGTGGTCTCCCCAATTTCCCAGGCGGTCCCAAACCTTTCCTTCAATCCATGGAGGCAAAAAGGTTTCGATGGGGCACGCGTCGGCCACCGCTCTCTGTTTCATTTCCCAGTGATATTGCGAGATGGCAACGTCGCGCGGGTCGCGAACGATGTAAATTACTCGCTTGTACCGCGGATCGAACACCTCGTGGCTCTTCATGATGCGCGGCCGGGGCAAGTTCCGCAAATAGTGGTCGCTGTGCTTGTACATGTCAGCCACCAATCGCTCCACGTTCAAAAACGTTACTGCCTCTTCGGTATGCACCAGGTTGCCGACCAGGAACCGCGTCCAGGTATTGCCCGAGCGCGGATAGGAAGTCAGGAAGATGTCATCGGGGAAGATTGTGATGTCGCGCTCAATGCGAAGCCGCCGCAGCAGCACATCGTTGACCCGCGACAAATGCTTCAAGCCCCTCTTGATCATGCCCTCTTCTCCTTGCTCGTCCTTACTCGGGAGTCTTACTCGGGAGTCGCTTCGCCGCGCTGGCCGTGCTCTCCCTTTAACCAGCCGAGAAACTTCTGCTTGCGCGCGAACATATTCCGCGCCTCGTTGCGCAGGGCGCCCACAATCTGATACCGCGACTTCGTAAACCACGGTACGCGGTGCGGCACGCAGCCGTACTTCTCTTTGTACGCGCTGCCGCCTCCCCAATCATAAATGGCCACGCCACGCCGCTTCCAATAGCGCATGGCATACCAGTGGCAGGCTTCGTTGGGACGCAGGTTTTGATACTCGCGAAAACTTGCATTGCCCCAAAACTCGGCAATCTTGTTGAAGCCGGGAAAAATTCCGGTGGCGATGCACTTCCCTTCCGCATTGCGGGCGCGAATCAGCAGAACGTTGCCACTGGGCTCAACATGCTTGACCAGCGAACGGACGCGCTCCAGCGAATAAGTAGGCACCAGTCCCTGCTTCGCGAAAACCTCCTGCAGTTGCTCGTAGTATTCGTCGGCAAAGGCAAGGTCGTGCGCTTCTTCAATGGTCACGCCGCTTTTTTCCGCCTTGCGAATGCAGCGGCGGCAGGCGCTCTCCATCCCGTTGAACAACTCTTCTTCGGATTTCGTCAGGTCCGTGCGGTAGGAATCGTAATACTCGGCTTTGAATCCCAAACCCTCGCCATCTGCAAACGTGAACTGCGGATCGGAGACTTCCAGATGAAGACATTTCAAGTGATCCCAAGCAAATTTCTCCAGCGCTTCAAGCGCCGCGCGACGAGACGCACCCGGCTTCAGATTGAATCCCATGTAAGGAGTGGTCCAGCCGGGAAAAGAACTGCCCAGCACTTTCATGCCGAACTTTGAAAACGTCAGCCCGGTAAAGTATCCGGCAACATCGCTTCCCTCGCGCACTTCCGCGAGCACCGGCGTAGCGCCCTGCGCCTCGGCGACAAATTGCAGCCACGCGCGCGTCTGAAAGACGGTGCGATCTTCGAAGCTGTCCAGCAGCTTCCAGTCGGCGGCTTTCGAATCAATCTGGTGAAGCTTCATCGGTCTCCCAGTCGGTCAACGTCAGTACAACGTCAGTAACGTGCCAATGCTGGCCTGCCAATACTCCTACTCCAAAGGAATTTTGCCGGACGAGGTTCGCCCCGCCGTGGGAGTGCAAGTCGCTTTCCATTGGACGCGCCCGCGGCCCCCATAGATCAATATAACATCATTATTTGCAATGGGTTACAGGTTTTTAGGCAGAAGTCATGTGGTTCAGTCTCGGCGGGATGGCAAAAGTGGATAAAGTTTTTCCAACCGGAGGAACGGTTCTGGGTTGGTTCAAGTCCCGTTCCGGGCACCAAGCTCAAAGGCGTCATGGTTCCGCTGTTAGTGAGGTCGATGAGTGAAATTGGATATTTCAACAACAACCCTCTTGAGCCTCCGCCAACTCCTCGACTTTCATTGATTTACGCGTTGCGCCAACGGAAGACTTGCCACTTATGGCGAGCCACACCCTTTGGCAGGTACCGCATTGCGGAGAAGGCTGCCGGAGGCGCGGTTGGTATGCATTCGGTTCCCAGCCGGAACCAAGGCTGAATGGCTGAATTCTGGCGGAAACAATCTGGAGCATGCTATGTAGAACTCAAAGATAAAGAAATGTGGACCTTTTTCCGAGGCGTTTTCGCGTTACTAGATAGAGGCCGAGTTTGGATCGTGGGGACGGAAAACAGCAAGTAAACATCAAGGTTCATGATCCCTGAAGCGGCTCTCAAATCAAGAATAGCGGAAAAGGGAGATTTATGAAACGGAATCTCGCGGTCTCAGCTGCTTTAGCATTTCTGTTGTGCAGTGTCCTGGGCCAGGCTCAAGAGGCCCCAGCCAAAGACGTCGCCGTAAAAACCCCCGGCGGAACGGTGAACGCTGTAGCCAAGTTCACCGCCACAAACATTATTGGCAACTCGGCGATTTCGGAGACCGGCGGCAATGTGACCGTTCCCGGTAACTTCACCGCCGGTCAAGGCGTGTCCGGGCTCAACGTGAACGCCACCAATACCGTTTCCGGCGGTAATGCTATATTCCAGAGCTCGCTCCTTGCCGCAACCATCAACGCCACCGGCAATCTCAGTGCCGGCGGCGGGCTTACGGCGGCTACGGCAAACATTACCGGAAACATCCTCGCGGGTAGCATCGGCACCGCGGGCGCCGGTTCCTTTGGAAGCATCGTTGAAACTGGAAACATCTCCGGTGCGCAAGGGAGCTTCAACGGTTTTGCGGCAACGGCTCTGTTTGCGACAAACAACAATAACAACGCAACCCTGGAACTGACAAATGACGCCGCCCCTTCCGGCAGCAATTACATCGAGGTACAGTTCAACTCGACCCGAGCAACTTTTTTCACCGATACCAAAGGCGACACCACGGCAATCGGAACAAAATCAGCCGCCGTGCCTTTGGCGGATCGCTCGATGGTAAAGGTTTTTTCCGTTGAGGCGCCGGAAGTGTTGTTTGAGGATTACGGTTCGAGCCAGTTGAACGGCGGTGTGGTTAGCGTCTCCGTGGAGGAGAAGTTTGCACAAACCGTGAACCTGTCAAAGGGATATTACGTGTTCCTCACTCCCAAGGGAGACTGCAAGGGCCTGTACGTCACCAACGAAACCGATACTGGTTTCGAGGTCAGGGAACTGTCCGGTGGCGCATCCAGTGTTGCGTTTGACTACCACATTGTGGCTTACCGCAATGGATATGAGAACGTGCGCTTGCCGGCAGCCATCATGCCGACCCGTGCCGCAGCACCGAGTAAGTAGGAGCACGAGATCCGGACTGGTTCCTTGCCTCGTGCGTGAATCTCCAAAGGCCGGAACGGAAAAGGGGCTGTTGCCACAGCCGGGCACCCCACGTCTCATGGCACGCCTCACGCGTGCTTTTCGAGACGTGGGGAAGTCTCTGGTAAATCGTCCTAGGGGTCATGGCGGTTCGGAAGTTGGACGGCTTTTGATGGTTGTCGCATATGCGCATTCAATGACCATGCGTTATGTCGTGAAGGAGTCATTGTTGTAATCAGCGTTTACACAAGCTGAATTGAAGACACCAAACTTCCTCTCACCTTCCGCCCTCCCCAAAGGTCAACCCTCGGCTAGACCGAGCGCCCCAGAAAAGTGCATTGCAAGTTCCAGGTGAATTGATTCAAGTCTGCCGGTGTGTAGATCCGCTTGAGCGCGAGCGGCTCGTCTCCCTTGCGCACCGGCCCGCAAGTGGTCAACGCGGCCGATTTGAATCCCGCGTCGCGCGTGATCTCCAGCGTCTGTTGCGACCACTGCGGATTGAGCGCCGGGTGGGGATAGGAAAAATGTTCGATGGGTTCGCCGATTTCCTGCTCGAGTCTCTTCTTGGAGCCCGCAATCTCCGAGCGCGCTTCGCTGGCGCTCACCTGCGCCACATTGGGATGCGAAAGCGTATGCGCCCCAATCGTATGCCCCGCCTTTTTCAGGCCTCGAACCTGTTCCCAGTCGAGCATGAATCCGTGGGGAACGTGGGCGCTAGCGAAGCCCGGTTCAATCTCCAGCGCCTTTTCGACTCGACCGATAAATTCCTGCTGCACAGCTCCTGTTAGTCTTGCGCCGATCTCCCAAGCCGCAGTCAGCGCCGCCTTGCGCTGCTCGGGCGAAGCCAGACCGTACGTTCGATTTCTTTCCGCGTCGCTCCACTCGGGTTTCTTCGTCGTGTTAAACGCGAAGCGCAGCCGACAGTACCACGGTAACATCCCGTTTTCGACGGCATCGACCATAATGTAAAAGGTTGCGGGGATGCCATAGCGGCTGAGAATGGGCAGCGCGACTTCGTAGTTGTCGGCAAAGCCGTCGTCAAAAGTCACAGCCACCGCGTGGGGCGGAAGCTGCCGGCCGGACTTGGCAAATTGGGCAACATCCTCGACGGTTACGGGAGAAAAATTCTGGGCCAGGGTCTGCATGTGCGCCTCGAAGCTGGCCCGGTCGCGCGAAATTCCCAGAATGTGGTCGGTGGTTTGCGTGTCTTCAACAATGGAGTGATACGACAGAATGACGGCAGTGGGACTGGAAAGGCGGCTAGCCGCCCGGAGAATGTTACTGCGGACCAGCGCTTTCTTGAACCAGCGCTTGGATTTAGACCTCAGCACTCTCAGTCCCCCAAGCCCCAAAATGCGGAACGACAACGCCGAAGAAGACGCGTCAAAACACATGATAGCATAGGGTTTTGGGGGCTCCGGCTAGCGGCAACCGCGACGCCGATTGATATCGATCCGAGGACTACGTGAGTTCCAAAGAGCAAGTTAACGAGCTGTTTACGCAAACTGTAGACGATTGGGCGCGTTTCTACGAGAACCCGAAGCCCGCGAATCTTACCGCGCAGAATCTCGTCTCGCGCAGACGTTTTGCGATCGAGATGATCGAAGCGAAGCTCCCGGCAGGATCTAAGATCCTGGACGTCGGCTGCGGCACCGGACACCTGGCCGCCGAACTCGCGCGCCGCGGCTACGAAACCTGGGGCACCGACTTGTCGGAAGGAATGATCGAATACGCTCGCCAGCACTACAACCCAGAGCGCTTCCAGGCCGCCGACATCGAAAAGATTCCTTTCCCCGACAATACCTTCGACGGCATCGTTTGCCTCGGCGTCATGGAGTATCTGGGCTCCGACGATCCGGCGCTCCGCGAGATGCACCGCGTGCTGAAGCCGGGCGGTCATGCCGTCATTACGACTCCCAGCAGCATTTGTCCATTTTTCTATGGAGATCGCGCGTTGGTTCGCACGCGCTTCATGGTTCGTCCGGTGATCGGCGCCGTGCGCCGCCTTTTCGGAGGCAAGTTGCGTCCCGCGCAGCCTTACCCCAAAGTTCAGCATCGGCGATATCGCCGCGGTCCTTGGGTAAAGCTCATGCGCTCTCATGGATTGGAACTCGAAGATTGGGTTTGTCATTCCTGGGGATGGTATGGCGTGGAACGGTTCTTTCCGCAAGGCGGATTCTGCCGCGCCAGCGACCGCTTCGCCCGCAACGGGTCAATAAACTGGATCGCGTCCGACCAACTTTCGTGCGTGCGCGCGGTGAAATAAAGGCCTCTCAATATCGCGAAGCGTGCGGTCTAGCCAGGCAACGTTTCCCGATAGACATTGAGCCACTGCCCTCGTACGACTTCCCAGGTGTACTTGCGCGACTCGTCGTAGGCGTTCTTCGCCAAGGCAGCGGCCAACTCGGGCTCGCGCAACAATCGAATCACATTTGCGGCTAGCGCCTTTTCGTCGCCGACCGGCGATAGCAGTCCCGTCCGCTCGTGTTCGACCAGATAGGGCATGGACTCGGGCGAAGTCGTTACCACGGGTGTGCCCGCTCCAAAAGCTTCGATCACAGAAACCGGCATGTTATCGAGCCACGATGCGTTGATGAAAATGTCTGCGTCGTCGTAATACTTGCCAATCTGCTGGCGCGAAGCGACTCCCGCAAAGTTCACGTCCGTGAGCTTGAGGTCGGCGACCACCTGGCGCACTTCGTTTTCGAGCGGCCCGCCGCCGACTAAGTCGAGTCGGGCGTCGGGATATTCCTTCTTCACTTCCGCGAACGCTTTCACGACCACGTCCACGCTGTAGTATTCGTGGAAGCCGCGCGTGCATACTAGACGCGGCCGCAGCGGATTACGCTCGCGAAAGCGAAACTGCGAGAGGTCGACAAGGTTGGGAACGACGACCGCGTTAAGTCCGAACTCGCGGAAGACGTCGACCAGATATCCAGAAGGCGCGACGATCTGATCGACGCGCGACAGGACGAACTTTCCCGAACGAAACCGTTGCAGGTGGTCGCGGGCTTCGCCGCTGCGGTAGTTGATAATGCTTTTCTTGCCGCGCAGTTTCGCAATCCACCACGCAGGCGCGGGCGCCAGCAGAAACGACCAGTACGACGCGGAGAAGATATGCGCAACGTCAACGTCTTTGAGCTCGCGCCATAAGTGCCAAAAGTAGATGGGCTCGCGGAGAATCGTGCGCAGGCCGGCGACGCGCTCGGCCCAAGCGAGCGCGCGCGGGAGCGGAGGATCGACGGCAATAAAGCTCACCTCGACCTCGGGATCGTTCTGCCAAAGCCGCATGAGCAGGTCGGCCTGGACGGCTTGTCCGCCGACGTAGCGCAAGCTGGGCGCAATGATGGCAACTTTCACGCGCTGGCGCTTCTCTGGATTTCCCTCCGCGTTCATGCGCTGGGCGTTCTCCGGCCTTTTTTGTCGAGAAGAGTCACATAGAGGTCCTCGTACCGGCGGACAACGCGATCCAGGCTGAAGTTTTCTTCCACGAACCGCCGCGCGTTCTCGCCCTTTTGCCGGCGAATGTTCGCGTCAGACAGCAGGATGAGGACGCCTTTCGCGAATTCGCTTTCATTTCCCTTGGCAACGAGCGCTCCGCGCTCCTCGTTCACTAACTCGGCATTGCCCCCGACGTTATAGGCAACCACGGGCAACTTCGCGGCCATGGCCTCGAGAATCACGTTCGACAGGCTCTCCGAATCGGAAGTGAGAACGGCCACGTCCAGCGAAGCATGCACGGCGGAAACATCGCGGCGATCACCCAGGAAAACGACGCACTCGTTGAGTCCCAGCGCGGCCGTCTGCCGTTCGATTTCCGGACGCAGCGGACCATCACCCACGAGCACAAATTCCGTCTCCGGCATGCGCTGATGAACTTCGGCGGCGATGCGCAGAAATCCCGCGTGATTCTTGTAGGCCGCGTTCATGCGCGCGACCATGCCGACGCGAAGCACACCCGAACGCCGCGGCAGAGCAGGCGATGCGGTCTCAAACGCCGCCGCCGGCAGAGCGTTTCCGATCACGGACAATTTCTGGCTCGGTAACCCGGCAACAGCCAGCCGCGAAGCGGCCGCTTGCGAGTTGCAAACCACGGCGTCGCACCAGCGAAACGCAATCGCCTGCGCGCGAAATTGCGCCGGAGTCATTAAGTCTCCAATCTGGCGATGACTGCCGATGATCACCGGGACGCGCGCCAAACAAGCGGCGGGAATGAGCATCAGGTTAGTGTAAAAATCGAATGCGTGCGCAACTTGCACCTGGTTTTCGCGAAGGTAACGGCTGAGATTGAGACGCGTGCGCAGCGACTTCCATCCAAAAAGGCTGCTCCCCACTGGAAATTGGGCGACCTCGCCGAACTCGCCGGCGAGCGGGCCGCGGGGATTCACGCATCCCAAATGAATTTGAAACTTGGCGGCATTGGCATTTTGCGCGATCACCGCAAACTGCCGCTCCGATCCGCCCGTCTCGAAGGTATTAATCATCAGAAACAGGCTGATGGGCAATTCGGCGACTCGGTTTGTGTTTATGATGGCAGCGTCCGTGGCGCCCACCCGGTCATTCTCCTACCGGGGCCGATGCTAACACGGGAGTGGCCGGCACTCGTCTGCGGGAATCGGCGACCACGGGAAGCGAGAACAGGCCGGCGGGCTTGACGTATTTTTCGAGGAAGTTGCGGTGCCACAATTCAAACATCAGCAGGCGCCAGAGTCGACCGGTCATGGTTTTGCCGCGCAGAAGGTGGTCGTCCATAAGCTTGCGCACTCCGCTTGCCTGGAAGTAGCCGCGTTCGAGCGTGCGCGGTTCGACCAGAACCATCAGCATATCTTTGAGTTCGTTGCGCATCCAGTGAACCAGCGGCAGCGAGAATCCCTGCTTCTGGCGGTAGAGCACTTCGCGCGGGACGCCCACGCGCTCTGCGAGTTTGCGCAGAATATATTTTTGCTGGCGGCCGCGCAGCTTCCACTCGGGCGCAAGGCCCGCGACCCACTCGACGAATACATGATCGAGAATCGGGACGCGCACTTCGAGCGAATTCAACATGCTCATGCGGTCGACTTTCGCAAGAATGTCATCGACCATATAGGTCTTGGTATCGACGTAAAGAATTTCGCTGACTGGATCTTTTGCGGGCGCGGCGGCAAAGCGACGGCGCAGAACGTTGCCGGGATCGTCGCTGCGGCTGAGGATGGCGCGGAAGTCGTCCGAGAGCAGCGGTGTGTCGCGCTCAAAGGCCGGGAGGAACGAGAGGCCATCCACATAGCGCTCCTGCCACGGCAGGGTGATGTTGTAGCTGAGCTTGCGTCCCTGCAAGCTGTTGGGCAGGCGGGGAAAAATCTGGTTGCGATAAAACTTACGCGCCCAACCCGGAATCTTCTCGAAGATTTGGCGATCGGCATGAATGCGATAGCGATCATATCCGGCAAACATTTCGTCGCCGCCGTCGCCGGAAAGTGCGACGGTCACATGCTGGCGCGCCATCTGCGACACGTAATACGTGGGCAGCATGGAAGAATCGCCGAAGGGTTCTTCGAGCGATGACGTCAAGTGTTCGACGGTCCCGACCACGTCGGGCTCGAGAATCATCTCGTGGTGATCGGTCTCGAATTTCCTGGCAACGATGCGCGCGTAGCCGGCCTCGTTGAAATCGTCGTTCTTGAAGCCGATGGAAAAAGTCTTAACCGGACCGGAACTGGCGCGAGCCATAAGCCCCACAACAATCGAGGAGTCGGTGCCGCCGCTCAGGAATGCGCCCAGCGGCACGTCGGAGATCAGCCGGATCTTCGTCGCTTCAAAAAGGCGACGCTCCAGTTCTTCCAGGCACTCTTCTTCGTTTTTCGGAGAATGCGTGTTGTATTGCGGGAGGTCCCAATACTGGCGAATGCGAATTTCGCCATTTTCGAATTCGAGCAAATGTCCGGAGGGGAGCTTGTGAATACCGGTAAAAGCCGTGATCGGCTCAGGCACGTAGCCGTAGTAGAGATATTCGAGCAGCCCCTGCGAGTTGACCTCGGCCAGTTCGGGAGCGACGGCCAAAATGCTTTTAATCTCGGATCCGAAATAGAGGTTGCCGTTATGCAGCGCGTAATGCAGTGGCTTTTTGCCGAGGCGGTCGCGGGCCAGAATCAGTTTGCGCTTGGTCTTGTCGTAAATGGCGAGCCCGAACATGCCGCGCAGTTTGGTGACGCAATCCGCGCCCATTTCTTCGTAGAGATGGATGATGACTTCAGTGTCGGTCTTGGTGTAGAAGCGATGGCCGCGGCTTTCGAGCTCCGGGCGCAGTTCGGGAAAATTGTAGACTTCACCGTTGTAGACGATCCAGGCGCTCCGATCTTCGTTGAAAACGGGCTGATGCCCGCCGGAAAGATCAATGATGGAAAGACGGCGCATGCCAAGGCCAGCGCCATCGGCAACGTAAATGCCCTCGTCGTCGGGACCACGGTAGGTGATCTGGTCGCACATGTGGCGCACGAGAGCTTCTGTAATGTTGCTTTCCCGTGTTGCGCTGACGACTCCCGCGATCCCACACATGGCTCTTCCCTTACCTTTTGAAAAACTTCTGCAGCTCAGCTAGGGTGCGAATTCCCCACTTGTTCCGATCCCGCCTGCCACGCTGGTTTTCTCCCTCGAACCGCAATGGCGAATTCCCCGATTCGCATGTCTTCCATTCCCATGGCTTCGTACCAGCGGAAAACTTGCTCATAAGTATGCTTCGACTGATACTTCGGCGAGTACCAATCGAAGGTGTCGAGCATCCGGGCTTCTGGATTCTTCTGTCGATTCACCGGAAAAACATGATGCACCAAGCCTGCCGCCGGACGTCCCACCAGCGGCACTTTCTTCAAAACCTGTTGCGTGTTGTAGAAAACCGGCACCGCTACTTTCAGAATGCTGTGCAGCGTTTCGGGCTTCATCTTGTGCGTGTAGCGCCGCCAGAAATCGCTGAAGCGGTACCACTTGTTGTATCCGCTATAGAGCCAGACGGCCAGCACGCCGCCGGGCTTCAGGTACTTGGCGAGCACCTTAACTGCAGCCTCGCAGTCCGGCGTGTGATGCAGTACGCCAACGCTGTAAATAACGTCAAAGCTCTCCGGAGCAAAAGGAAGCGCGAATACATCCGCCTGGAAAGCAACGAAGTCACGATCGGCCAGATTCTTCGCCGCGACTTCGGCGGCGCTGCTGAGATCGATGCCCACGACACGCGCTCCCCAGCGCGTGGCTACTTCGGCAAAGCGGCCCATGCCGCATCCCACATCGAGCACGAGTTTGCCCGCCAGTTCCTCACGCCGAAGCGCCGTCTTCATGCGGAAGTTCTGCTCCGACTCGCGAACTTCATCGTGGTCGAGCTGCGTTTTCTGATAGCGATGCCACTGAAAACCAAAACTGGCGGCATAGTGCTGGGCATCGACAAACCGCGCGATCCCGTTGACCTTGGGATACGTCCGCTTGCATGCCGGGCACACGTAGCCTCCGCCATCGTCGCTATCGAGCTTCGCGCCACAGCTCAGACAACGCAGAATGGCCTGCAAGTCAGCGAACAGGGGCGACTGGACTGGTTCTGTCGCGATCGGCATAAACCTCCAGGAAATGGCGCGCCTTGTTCGGCGGTGGGGTGTTCACCGGGCCAGCGCCTTTATCACGATCTTGTTCTTTAATCGTTTGCAACAGCGTTGCCGTGAACGCGACGGCAAAATAAGGGAAGTACTGGTATGTCTCCGGCGCAAAGAGCGCTCCCACCACGAAGCCGACGAGCGAACTGCTCAGAGCTCCGACAAAGAGCACGATGTCGGGATCGAGGTCGGTCCGCTTGCGCAGGACCTTGAGGTTCACAAATGCACAGCGGAAAAACAGCAGATAAATAATGGCGACGGGAATGCCGCCTTCGGCGGCGACCTGCAGGTAGGTCATGTGAACGTCGTGCCAGATCAGCGAATAGGTGGGAAAGTTCTGCACGCCAATGCCAAGGATCGGGTAGCTCTCAATGGCATCGAGTGCGCGACCCATGAGAAACATGCGGGCCTGGTATGATCCGTAGGCGTTCTCTTCTGAAGTACTGTCACCCTCCAAGGCTTCGAAGCGATCGTAGAGTTTGCCGCCGACAGTGACCGCGATGAGGACACCCAGCAAGACGGTCCCCACAAGCAGGTACGTGCGCTTGCCCTTGATCGCGAAGTAGTACAGAGTCACACTTCCGCAGATCACCAGGTCGATAAAGCCGGCGCGGGATGCGGTCTCAAAAATGGTGACCAACATGATCAGCATTCCAAAACACCACGCCGCCTTGAGCAGCATGTTCTTCGCCGTGACCATGAAGCCCAGTGCAAAGGGCAGCGACAGAACGATGGCGAACGCCAGATCGTTCGGATTGGAATAGAGGCCGCCGATCGCGCCGTTGAGCCGGGGAATATCGTGGCCCTTGATCAGCGCGGCAATACAAATCACTACGACCGAGGCGGCCTGCACGAAGATGATCCGGCGCAGGCGATCAAAGGTGGTGATGAGCAGGAAAACCAGGGACCACGCGACGATAATCTTGGAAAACTCGATGGTCCGGGAAACCGCGCCGCCTCTCCAGACCGGCGAGAGGAATCCGCCCAGGAACAGCAGGCCAATCATGGTGACCAGCAATCGCCCTTCCTTGGGAATATCCTTGAGAGTACGCTTGGTGCGCCCGATGCTCCGGAACAGGCCCCACATGGCGAAGATCGCGGTGATCTTGGCGAGCGGAATATACGATAGACCCGGCGTCCAGTCTCCGGGCCGCGCGCAGTAGACCAGGAAGAAAGCGCTCAGCCAGAAAAACGCGCCCTTGGTTGGGTCCGGGGCTTGGACGGACGCACGGCTTCCCGGGAGCATTTGCGCCGGTGTCAGGTTGCCGTTATCGCCTGTGGCCACAGATTCCTCTTTTTCTCTCTTCTTCTTTCTATCTTCTATGCCGAGCGCGCCGGAACCGCGCCGGCCGCAGCAGATTTCTTTTCGGCTACTGCTTGCAGCACTTCGCTGAAGCGCTGCCCTATCGCGGGCCAGTCATAGCGCGCAGCCGTTTCGGCAGCCGCCTTCTCATAGCGCCGCCGCAATTGGCGGTCGCGCAACAGCATGATCGCCGCCTGGGAAAACGCCCGGGCATCGTCGGCCAGAATAATGTCGCGGCCGTGCTGCACATCCAATCCTTCCGCGCCCACCGTCGTCGAAACCACCGCCTTCGCCGCCGCCATGGCTTCGTAGATCTTCAAGCGTGTGCCCCCACCGATCCGCAAAGGCACGATGACCACGGCCGATTCGCGCAAATGTTCTACGACGGACGGTACGCGTCCCGTAACTTCGATCGCTTCCGAAGCCCACTTTTGGACACGGCGAACCGGATTGCGCCCCACGATGCGCAATCGCGCCTCCGGCACTTCCGCCTTGATCGCCGGCCAGACTTCGCGGCAAAAATATTCCACGCCATCCACGTTCGGCTCCCAATCCATGGCGCCAATGAAAGTGATAAGCGACGCCGGTTCCTGCGCGCTGCCATTTGATGCTTCAGGATCGGGCGCGTATTGCGCAAGATCGACTCCGGTGGGAACAACAGTAATGCGATCACCGTCCACCCATTGCATCATAAGCGCGCGATCATTTTCCGAGACCGCGATCACATGCTGAAACCTGCGCACCGCGCTCCGCTCGTAACGGAGCATCTTGCGAAATTCCATGCCGTACATCATCTGTTTGGCTGGGTTGCCCGCGGTTTCGGCATGGCGCCGCCAGATTTCACTCTCGACATTGTGCTGGAACAGCACGCTCGGAATGCTGTGGCGCGCCGGAAAATTCACTGCCGCATCGAGAAAATCGCACACCGCAACGTCAAAGCGCTGCTCGCGGAACCATGCACGAAGCTCCTGCTGCACTCCGGCGTCGGCAAAACGGCTGACGGCATAGGGTGGCTGTGCGCCCAGATGCCCCAGATAGTGGAAGCCGCGCGCTACTCCCGCGAGTTCCCTTTTGCCTGTACATACGGCAACCGCTCCAGGCAACTGCCGCTGCAATTCGCGCTCGTAGTTCGGGTCGGGCTTTCCTCCATAGTAGGAGTAGAACGTGAGCTCGTGGCGCAACGACAGATATCGCAGCACGTGATAGGTGCGGATATTGCCCCCGTTCTGCACGGGCAGGAGTTTGTCGGCCTTCACCCAGAGGATTCTCATAGCGTCAGCGAACCCAAACCGCTTTCCTCCCGGTAGCAAAGTTCACGAACGCCACCAGCGCGGCCAGATTCAACACCACGAATGTGCGCGCCGCATCGGCTAGCCGCGAAAGCGGGCCGACCTTAATCCCACCCAGTGCCGCCAGGCTGAGCACGTAAAACGCAAGCTGCGCCGCCAGCGCCGCCCGGTAAAAGGGCTGCGGTAGAAACATCGAAGCCAGCAGCAGGGCCAACAAGGCAAAGGGCACAGCCAACCGCGAGAGTTTGTGGCTCACGAACTCGAATCGAATCGCGTTTTGCGAACTCAACAACCAGGGCGCCAGCTGCAGCAACTGATAATTACCGCTGAGGGTGCGAACTTTCCGGGAAAATTCGCGGCGGTCGCCCAGATCAGGCACATCCCAGGCCCGAGCGCGCGAATCAAAGATCACGCGCGATCCCTTGCGAACCACCTGCATCGGCAATAGAACGTCGTCCAGAATCGTGCCCTCGGGCAGGGAATCGAGAAGCTCGCGGCGGGCGCAATAGATCGCGCCGGTGGCGCCGGCGACGGAGCCCGAGGCCGACTCCAGTTCGCGAATCTTCTTCTCGATGCGCCAGTACAAACCCATTCCCTTCCCTGTTTCTCCGCTCGCCGGATCACCCAGCATCAGTTCGCCGCTGGCCGCTCCCACTTCCGAATCTCCAAAGTTCTCGGCCAGCGCGCGCAACGCGCCCCGCTCAATCTGCTGCCGGGCATCGGTAAAGAGCAGCACTTCGCCGCGCGCCGACTGCATCGCGTCGTTCAGGCCGGCGGCCTTCCCTTGCGGCACTTCTTTCATCACCACCCGCACCCGCGGATTGCGCGCAAACTCGGCAAGAATCTCCGCCGTTCCATCACTCGACCCATCCGACACGACCACGACTTCCAGCTTCTCCTGCGGATAGTCGAGCGTCAGCAGGTTCTCCAGCTTGCGTGCGATCGCCGTCTCTTCATTTCGCACCACCATCACGGCCGACACTGAAGGCTCGCTTGCACTGCGCCGTACCGGACGCGGCGACCACCGACTGCGCAGCCATAGCCACGCTGGATACCCCAGGTAGGAGTAGCCGACCATCGACGCCGCCAGCCAGAATACCCATTTCATTTTCACTGCGCGCCCCGGCCCAGGATCACAATCTTCACCGTCTGAAACATGATCAGCAGGTCCAGACCAATGGAGGCGTGCTTGATGTAGTACAGGTCGTACTGCAATTTTTCGCGCGCATCCTCGATCGTGCTGCCGTACTTGTACTTGATTTGCGCCCATCCCGTAACCCCGGGACGCACCATGTGGCGCACGCCATAATACGGGATCTCCTTGGAGAGGCCCTCGATGAATTCCGGACGCTCGGGGCGCGGGCCGACGAATGCCATATCGCCTTTGAGCACACACCACAATTGCGGAATCTCATCCAGTCGCGACATGCGCAGAAATTTGCCGACGCGCGTGATGCGCGGGTCATTGTTGGCCGCCCATTGCGCACCCGTGCTGGATTCAGCATCCTGACGCATGGTGCGGAACTTCACCACTTTGAACAGGCGTCCCGCCTTGCCCACGCGCGTCTGGGTATAGAACACAGGTCCCTCGGAATCGAGGCGGACGGCCAGCGCGATGAAAGGCAGCAAAGGCAGCGCGAAGACGAGACCGATGAGCGAGATGATGATGGAGAGCAGGCGCCGAACCAGGACGAAAACCGGGCTCCGGCGAAAGCCTTCGCTAAACACCATCCAGCTGGGGTAGAGGTTTTCGACTTCGATTTTGCCGGAAATCTTCTCCAGCCAGGAGGTCGCCTCTTCGATCTTGACGCCCTGCATGCGCAGTTCGAGCAGTTCCTTCATCGGAGTGGTGCCGCGGCGATCGGGTACGGCGACAATCACGCGGTGGACTTTCTGCCTCTTGACCACTTCCATCAGGTGAGCGGCAACGGCTTCGCGTGTGACCGCACCTTCGAGTTTGCCTGTCCAACTGGCAATCTCCACTCCAATCTCAGGATTCTGGCGCAGGCCCTGCACCAAACGCTGCGCGCGCTCGCCCGACCCGACGACATAGACGCGTTCCACCAGGATCGGCAGTTGCACCAGCCAGCCGTAGCCGAGCCGCCATCCGAAAAGAGCGAGCGCCACGATCAATAGGCCGAGCGGCGTGGAACCGCCGCCGAGCAGGAAGTCGGGACGGAAGTAGCTGATGCCCGCCATCACGAAGGCCAGCAGGCCCGGCACCATCAGCAGGCGAAAGTAGAGTTCCCCACGCGCGGGCCGGGCGGTATCGTAGAGATCGAACCAATGCGAGCACAGCAACACGACCGCGGTGAGAACGAAGATCTTGTAGAAGCCATGATCGTAGTAAAGCTCAATGTAGCTGTCCTCCTGATATACCACCAGCGCCGCCACCAGGAACGAGGTCCAAACGATCAGGGCCTCTCCCAGCAGCAGGACGAGTGTTCGAATCGGGTAGTAAACATGAAACAGCCGGATCAATGGAACCTCGGTTCATTTCAGGCCGGGCTGCTCACGGCCTCGCCATAGTAGTACTTGGAACGTTGCACTTTCTCGGATCCGTTCAGCACAACTCCGAGCAGAAGTTTGTCGGGAAATTCTTCACGCGCCCGCCGCGCCAAATCGGCAGGCGTCACTGCCGCGCGTACGACCATAAGAATGCCATCGCAAGCGCCCGCGACCAGCGTCGCATCCGATACGGGGAGGACCGGCGAGGAGTCGATAATAATCCAGTCGAACAAGGGCTCGACACGCTGCAGAAACAGCTTCAGACGGCCGTTGGCGAGCAGTTCCGGGGCGCTCGCAACCGTCCGGCCGGCAGGCAGGAAAAACAGGTTTTCCATGGAGCCGCGTTGCAGCGCAGCGAACTCATCGCATTCGCCCAATAAGTATTCGGCCAATCCCGGCGCCTGGGAGGCTCCGAAGTGCCGGTGCATACCCGGATTGCGCAGATCGGCGTCGATCACCAGAGCGCGGCGGCCGTGCTGCCGCACCAAAACCTGGGCCAGATTGGCAGCCACGAAAGACTTCCCTTCTTTTGGAAGCGCGCTGGTCACCAGCAAACGCTTCAACGGCATCTTTTCGCGGATCTGGTAAAGGCGCGAGCGCAGCGTACGAAACTCTTCCGCCCCCACCCGGCTGTCGTCCTCCTGAAAGAAAAGCATGGTCCGCGGATCCGGGCTCCATTGGCTTTGCGGGCAGCGGGCCAGCAGCGATTCGTAACTCAAGCCGGCGCCCATGCCGGGCATGCCCGCGGTTCCCACCGGTTGCAGGGTGGGTTGCAGCGACGGCATGTTTTCCCGTGGCGATTCAGGCTGGTCTAAAGTGGGCTCGGAGTGCGTCCCCATGGAGGTTGCTCTTTCTTGTTCGGCGCGTTTTAAAGCGTCATGAATTCGGCTCATAGTTTCCCTTCTTTGGGGAGATCTTGTTGTTCGGATTGACGCAATCGGTCGGCCAGGGTTGCCAGCGTGCGCAAGGCTTCGACCAGATCAAATTTTTCGGACCTCGGAACGGGCGCCATCATGGCTGCCCCGGCGTTGCCGTCGGTCAGGTCGAAATCGCGGGCCACCGCGTCAACCACCTCGCCGGCGATCGTCCTTTTCTGATCCACGAATGCGCTCACCAGGCAGTGCTCCGCCAGCAGGTTGATGATGCGCGGTATACCCAGCGAATAGCGGAAAAGGGCCGTGATGGCTTCCGGCTCGAAAATCGGCTCGCCGTTCGAACCCGCGATCCGCAGCCGCTGGATGACGTAGGATTTGGTTTCCTCGAGATTGAGAGGATGGGTTTTGGCGCGCAGCGTCAAGCGCTGACGTAACTGCCGCAACTGGGGCTGCTTCAAGCGTTGTTCCAGTTCCGGCTGCCCCACCAAAACGATTTGCATGAGCTTTTCGGTGAAGGTCTCGAGATTGGTAAGCATGCGGATTTCCTCGAGCACTTCGTCGGTGAGGTTCTGAGCCTCATCCACCACCAGCACCGCCGTCTCCCCCGCGCGATAGCGGTCCAGCAACCAGTTGTAGAGGCGCTGCAGAATCTGGCTCTTTGACTGACCGTCGCACGGAATGCCGAAATCGGCCATCATGAAATCGAGAAACTGCGGCACATCCATACGCGAGTTGAAAATGAAGGCGGTGGCTACCTGCTGCATGCGCAGCCATTCCATCAATTTGTTGATCAGCGTAGTTTTCCCCGTGCCCACCTCGCCGGTCAGCAGTACGAAGCCCTTGCGGCTTTGTATGCCATAGGTCAGGCAGGCCAACGCCTCTTCGGTGTGCCGCGTCAGAAACAGGTAGCGCGGGTCCGGATTAACGTTAAACGGGTTGGCGCGGAGTCCAAAAAATTCTTTGTACATAGGCTTTGCGCTAGTCTTTCCTGAGCTAGACCCCTACCTGCTCGTGATCTTTGGCTGCGGCCGTATCCCCGCGGCCCCAGAAGCGTCGCCGTCCGTTACCGTTGCTGTGTACGTCCTCGTCATCTCCCAGCCAGGGTACCGAAATCAACAGGGGCAAATCCGTGGCGGCGGCGGCATCCTTTTCGGTGCGGATCGACTTGTCGCTAAACTCCAGAAACACGGCGATGAGAACGCCGAATGCCAACCCGACACCCCCGCCGGCTGCGGCCAGCAGCGGACGCACCGGGAAACTGGGAGACTCGGGCAGGGTGGCCGGGGCCGCAATGTGCATCTGCTCGCCTTCCTGCTGGTTCTCCATGCTGGTACCCAGTGCGGCGGAGCTTCTCTTGGCCAGCAGATCGCGGTAGAACGCTTGGGCGGTGTCGTTGTCGCGGGTCAGCGTCTTATATTCTTCCTCGATGTTCGGGCTCATGGCGGTGCGGGTTTGGTAGACGTTAATCGAGGCTTGCAGCTTCTTCTGATCCTGCGTGGCTTGGTCGATCACGTTCTGGTACTGATGGATTTGCAGACGGATCTGGCGAATTTCCGGCGGTTCGGAGTTGGCGGCGGAGGCCTCACCGGTGTCGGTTGTGCCAGCGGCGCTCGCGGTGTTGATCTCCTTCAATTTCTTCTGCACCTCGGCGATGTCAGCCTTGGTCTTGATCACATCCGGGTAATCGTCGGTGTAGCGCGCCTGCAGTTGCAGTAATTGCCCCCTCAGCAGGGTCAAGGTTTGCTGCAGGGTCTGCGGATTTTCGGCGGATAACGAACTCTTCCACGCCGCCAGTTGCTGTGCCAGCATACCTTCGGCGTATGTCTTATCTTGCTGGGCTCGAGCCAGGGTCTGGGTGGTGGCATCGAGTTGCGTGTTCATCGACATCAACATGCGCATGTTGTTGTCGATGTCCGTAGGCAACTGTCCCATGTATTGCTTCTTGAAAGCGGCCAGCTTGGCATCTTGCTCGTCCACTGTGCGTTTGGCTTCTTCCAGTTGGCGGCCGAGAAAATCGGTCGTGCTCTGGGCCACATCGGAACGGGATTTCAAGTTCTCATCCACGATCAGCGACGTCAGGGCATTGCAGACTTTTTGGGCGCGCACACCGCTGGTATTATCGGTATACGCGACGTTGAAACCGGGTACCGGCTCGTTGCTGGCCGTCGGTTTTTTCTTGGCGCCGGCTGCCGCCGCTGCGCTCATCGAGGTGATCACCGGCTCGACCTGCAATGTTTGCAGGATCTGGCCGATGAGTTTGCCTTCTTCCTCGGGTTTGACCAGATTCAGGCTGTGAATCACCGGGCGGAGTTTGGCCGGGCTCAAGATCTCCTGCTCCAGGGACTGCACGCGCTGGGCAAAATCGGCGGTGATCACCGGCTGGACGTACTGGTCGGGAACTTTCTGGCCCTCCACCAGAACCGTCGACGTAGACGTATATCTCGGCGGAAGGAAAGATGCATGAGAAACCAGATAGCCGGACAGCGGGGCCACCAGAGCTGGGATCAAAATGACCTTCAGACGCCGCCGTAGCATTGCCACATAATCGTCAGTCGTCAGTACGCGTTCGCTCATATACAGTTCACCAATCCGGCCGCCTGGAGCGGCCAAAAAATTATTCGATACGCAGCGGCGCGGGGTGCCATTCCAACCCAATGCCGCCCACTTGCCGGGATGAAATCCTGCCGCAGGAATTAACCAGGCAAATCGGTTCGCTGAAGCCCTCCTCGCCGAAGCGATAGCCCGCAATAAACTCCCAAGTGCGCCCGATGTGTTTGCGCAGGATGGCGGAGGCAGAACCTGAGTCGTAGCTGCCCGCACCAATGGCGTTTCCCGTAGTCTGGATTCTCGTGTTATGGGCATAGCCCAAGTCGCCATAGAAAACCCAGGTGCGTCCCAGCGGGCGTATGTACCCGAGCCGAGCCGCCTGGACATTGGCGCCCACGTAGAAGCCCGATCCTGTCGAGCTGAATTTTTCGTAGGAGGCAAGCACGTCCGCGCGGCCCCACCTATAGCGCACCTGAGCCCGCGCGCTCAGCGACCAACGCGAGAGGTAGCCGCCTTGCTCCAGTTCGGTGTACTGCGGACCGGCTGAGACCAGCAAACTCAACTTGCCGGTAATGGCATGGCTCCAGCGTCCGTTGATGATGTGGATATAAAGCTGGCCGCCGGTATCCTGCGGGAATTGAAACAGCTGAAAAGCATAGATCGCGCCGATCTGATCGTGACGCCCCAGCAGATGGGTGTATCCGGCCTCAGCCGTAACTGCGTCGCTATTAATCAGCTGATTAGTAGGGTCGAAGAAATGCGCGTTGCTGAATCCGCCCGCAAACGTGATCGCGGCCCGCGGACTGATGGCTTGTACCGCGTCCAGAATCGCTAAGTTCGTAAGTCGGGGAGTATTTCCAACCGCGCCGAACAATCCGGTGCCGAAAAGATGGGTGCCCGGTATGGCTCCCCCCGCCATTCCGCTGCCGCCGCCCGTCGCTATCCCAAACCCTGGGGCGCCACCAAAGGCGCCGATTTCGAAGGAACCATCCGGCAGATAGCTGAAGGCGTCCCGCACCGCCAGGATGCCGGTTCGCCAGCGCGTCACGCCCTCGAAGCCCACCGCTTGTATGGACCTCACATCAAACGGCGTGCTATAAAACGCGCCACCGCCGATGTACTCGAAAAAGAGATCGCTCTTGGGCCAGAACTGTTGCAAATCGAAAGCCCCGATAATGCGGCTGACCGATTGCACGCCACTATTGCCGAGCAGGTTGGACCCGTTCGTGTCCGCCGATTCGCTCACTTGGAGCGCAGTGGAGACAAAGCTGCGGTTGGCAGTGTGCAGATCGAGCGAAGGCTCGTCCAGGCCCGTCACCGGCGGATTCTCGGGATTCAGGATGGGCGCGTTCTGGCCGAAAGCCGGCGCCGGAGTCGTGTCCGGCTGCTGCTGCGAACTACTCTGCGCAGCCGCGCCGATCGTCATCCCGAAAATCAGCAGCGCCAAGCGGATTGTTCGTATTCTTTCCATGCGCCTCACCCGCAAATTCTTAACCTGACCGCGTCAATATGGCCGCGTGCCTTTACGGCACGACAATTGTGTCCCCCGGCAGCAGTTCGTAATTCTGTGCCAAATCACCCTTGACCAGCCTGCGATAGTTCACTGGCAGCTTCTGTTGTTTACCGTTTTCGGTGCGCAGGACATAAATGCCCTTGGTCTTGGCATACGCGTTAATTCCGGCGCTGGACAAGGCCTGCAGAACGGTCATGTTCGGCAGCATTGGCGCCGCTCCCGGCCGCAACACCTCGCCGACCAGGTAAATCCGTTTGCTGTTGATGGTTGCCACCACCACCGTGACGTGCGGATCGGCAATGTATTTTCTCAGCTTCTCCGTCACCGAAGCGGCCAATTGCTCGGGCGTCAGGCCCGAGGCCTGCACATCATTGAGCAAGGGGAGAGAAATCTTCCCATCGGGACGCACCGGCAAAGTAGCGGTCAGGTCGGCTTCTTTCCACACCGCGATGTGGAGCACATCATCCGGGCCGATGACATAATCGGGTCCGGCTGCGCTTTTGATCGCTGTTTTGTCAGAAACGGCTTTGTCGGAAGCGGGGCTGGCCGGCGCGGGACTCGCCGCGGGCTGGGCAGCCTCATCCTGCGCCCACGCCATGCCGCTGATCACGACCAGGGCCGCAACCGCCCCTTTCCATGTCAATTTCATATTTTCTATTCCTCTATTCCTCTCAGGTTTCAAAGTTTCAAGGTTTCAAGGTTTCAAGGTTTCAAGGTTTCAAGGTTCAACCGCCACAGTTCGACACAGTTCTGATTTTCTTGTTCCTTGAAACCTTGCAACTTTGAAACCTTGAAACCTTTGCATTATGCTCCGTACTCTTCGTACCCGATCTGTTTCAACTTGTAGAGAAGCGCCTTATAGCTGATCTGCAACTCCTGCGCGGCGCGGCGCCGGTTCCAGCGAGTACGCGTCAGCACCTGCAGGATGATTTCCCTCTCGGCTTCGCGCGAGGCGGCGCGCGCCGCGTCTTTCAAAGAAATCTTTTCCCCGTTGCCCCCGCGATTCACTCGCCGCAAAAGAGATCGCAATCCTCCCATGGCGAGCGCTTCATCGCCCAGCGCGACGATGGCTCGAGCCGCATCTTTCAGTTCGCGAATATTTCCCGGCCAGTTATATTCCAGAAAAAAGCTTTGGGTTTCAGCACTGAGCATCGGCACCGGCCGGCAAAAATCACGGGCAGCGGCCGAGAGGAACCAGTCGCGCAGAACGGGAATGTCTTCTTTCCGCTGCCGTAAAGGAGGCAGCCGCAAGCAGACCCCGCTGATTCCATAGTATAGGTCTTCGCGAAACTTGCCCGCCTTAACCTCGGGCTCCAGCTCGTTCGAGGTTCCGCAGATGAAGCGCGGCACACGGTGCTGATCATCATGATTACCGTTGCCATGGCCATGCAAACCGATCTGGCGAACCAGCTCTTTCTGGGCCTCGGCTGTCAGTTTTTCCACGTCCTGAAGATAGACGGTTCCGCCTCGGCCGCCGGAGCGAACGTCGCCCGCGGCCAGAATTTCTGCGCTGGTTTCACTGCCCTGATAAACCTGAAACGGGTCCGCCGCGCACCCCGAAAGAGCGTGAATGCGGGCCGCGGCTGCCGCCTTGCCGGAACCGTGCTCGGCCACCACCAGCACCGGAACGTCATTCTGCGACAACTCGCGGATCACCGCTTCGACGGTGCGCATGCCGGCGCTGACGCTCTCCAGCCAAACGCGAGCGCCTCCGCCGTTGTGCGGGGTTGCGGCAGTTGCCAGGATTTCGTTATTGTCCAGATCCATTCTATTTCAGTTCCGCTCCACGATTGCACGGCCAAGACAGGGGGACGAGGTCTCGGACAAAGGGCTACGACCGATAGAGCACACGTGCTGCCAATCAGGGCAAAACTCCCGCCCCCGGCTGCAGCGATATATACCCAATATTTCAATAACTTGCGATTGATAGCCGAGCCCGATCTTGCCCTACACGTTATCACATTGCGGACAAATGGGAAAATAATTGCCCACACCGTCGGTAATCTATTGGTACTACTTCCCAAACGGGACACTACCGATAGGTTGACAACGTCCTATCCCCGCGAGAGCATGACAGAGTCGGTAAAGCTGCCGAATATTGATACTTCTTAGTAATTCCGGGAATTCGACGAACCATTCATGACGACAAAACTTATTGCCTATGCAATCGGGATAGTGGTGGTGTGGTTGGTGGCCATGCGGACTCGTTCCGTCACCGCCCGGCAAGTGCTCTACCTGGTTGCCAGTTGGCTTTTCTACATAAGCTGGGGCTCGTGGCTCATCGTCGTTTTGCTGTTCAGTTCGCTGATGAACTACGCCTTGGGCGAATGGCTGAAAAAGCGAATTAGCGCCGGGCGGCTGTGGACGGGAATCCTCTTCAACCTGGCGCTGCTGAGTGTTTTCAAGTACCTGCCGTTGTTGGGCAATGTCGCGCCCTCCGGTTCTCCCCTGTTGCTGGTCAAGCGAATTCTGTTCCCCGCCGGCATCTCCTTCTGGACGTTCCAGGCGATGAGCTATCTGTTGGAGCTCTATCGCGAAGAAGACTTGGACCCGACGCTGCTCGAGTTTTGCCTCTACATGTCGTTCTGGCCGACGGTGCTGCAGGGGCCGATCTGCCGCATGTCAGCCATGTTGCCGCAATTCCGCCAGGAGTGGTCGGCGAGCGCTGACGATCTGAAAACCGGCGTGCGCCGGATTGCCATCGGCAGCATGATGGTATATCTCGGCAACGTCATGGCCGGCGGGCTCTACACCGGAGCGGGCGTGGAGGGCGCTTTCAGCAACCCTGCCGCGCACCTCAGCGGAATCGACGTCTGGTGCATGATTCTCGGTTATGGATTCCAGCTCTACTTCAACTTCTGCGGAATCACTCACATCGTGATTGGCGCGGCGCGCCTGTTCGGGCTCCAGTTGCACGAGAACTTTAACCGGCCGTATCTCTCCACCACCATCTCGGAATTCTGGACGCGGTGGCACATGTCGCTGTCATTCTGGATTCGCGACTTTCTGTTTCTGCCGCTCGCCACCATGCGCCGCGAAGTCTGGTGGCGCAATCTCTCGCTCGTGATCGCCATGTTTGTTTTCGGCGTCTGGCACATTACACCGAGCGAGAAGGGGAATGTCCTGCTCTTGTTCTGGGGCACCTACCACGGTATTTTGCTGGTCCTGCACCGGCAATGGCAGGAGTTCCGCAAGCGCGTGGGATTCGAATGGACCGGCGCCTTGGCCACAGCCATCTCCTGGGCGCTGACGTTTTCCGCCGTCTGCGTAGGCTACATTTTCTTTCGTGCGGAGAGCATCCGCCAGGCCGTCGCCATGTTAAAGGGACTGGTTTCGCCGCACGGTTATCTGCATCGCTCGTTCGATCCCAGCTTCTATGTCTTGACCCTGGTCGCTGCGGCCGGTTATTTCGCGGTCATCGGCGGCACGGTCCTGCTCGATTATTTAGGAGAAGCCGCGCGCCGACGCCAGGAAACCGCGCCGGGCGTTGTGTCGAGTTGGCTCGGCATTGTAGCCAACGAACGCTGGGTTTGGATCACTCCCGTGGTTGTGGTATTGGCGCTCTATTTGAGCGTGATTTTCCAACCCGGCCACTCCGAAACCGGACCGGTCATGTACGCCCTGTTCTAAATAGGGTGCAGCTTTTGGTTGCGGCTATTTCGGCCGCTGGGTGCCCCATCCTAGCGCGATCTTTGCGCTAGGGTGGGATTCCACGGAAGCATCGAGCTAGGCTCTGCATTTGATTTTGGGTGGCGCAGTGCTTCAGTGCTGCGGTAGCTGCATTGTTTTGAGTCCGGCTTTAGCCGCTGAGCGCAATTTTCAATCGTTACCGAGTTACGAACGGGTTTCCGAGAAGAAGTGACGCTATGCTAGCATTCACCACAACGACGAGCCGAAAAGCGAGGCTGAGCCGTTTGTGCCGTTAACCGCGAGCGATCCGACGGTGGAGAGTCGCCAGGTGTCCGCTGCGCAATACACGCCCCTTCTCAAGCAATTTGCCGTCCGCCTTTGCATCGCCGTGACCCTGTGCGTGGGTCTGCTGGTGACCGGCGAAATCTATTCGTATTTTCGTTACCTTCCCGCCGCCAGCGATGTCATGGAACTGGCGGCCAACCTCCAACAGTCCCAGAAAGAAAGCCCCGCGGAACGCGAATACCGGAAGGAATTCGCGCAGGCCAACAAAATCACGTATTACCCGTGGGTCCTGTGGCGACGGAAGCCCTACCAGGGCCAGGTCATTTCGATCAACAACGAGGGCGTGCGGCAAACCCTGCACACGCGCTGCGATGGCAAAACTTTCACCATCTGGATGTTTGGCGACTCGGTAATGTGGGGCGCCGGCGCGCCCGACGCAGAAACCATCCCTTCGCTCATTGCCGCCGATTATGAAAAAGCGGGCCGTCCGGTATGCATTGTGAACTACGCCGAAAAGGGATGGTCGAACACGCAAGAACTGATCGGCCTGATGGAAGGACTAAAACACGCCAGCCGCCGGCCGGATATCGCACTCTTCTACGACGGCGGCACCGAGGCGTTTACTGCATACCAAAGCCGCCAGGCCGATGTGCACAGCAACTACACCTCGTTCAAGAATTTTCTGGACAAATGGGGAGCAGGCCAGAAGGCGCACTTTTCCTACTTCAGTCAGACCAACACCTATCACTTTCTCGACAAGATTGCGGCGCAAGCTCCCTTCCACCGCAGAGCGGAGGCAGCAGCCGTTGCCGGCCCCGACCCCACATTGATGGCTGACGACGTGGTGCGCAATTACGTTCAAAACATGGAGATCATCAACGCGCTCGGAAAGCAGTTCGGTTTCCGCGCCATCTTTGCCTGGTACCCGAACATGGCCGTCAGCCACAAACAACTCACGCCCGACGAGCAAAAAACGTTGGCCCAGGAATACTTGAAGTTTCCCGGCATGGGCGAGATGTATCAGGCAGTCTACAAGCGGGCGCGCGATCTGAACCCGCCGGGCCTTTTCTATCTAGGGGATCTGCTGGACGATCAGAAAGCTTCGCTCTATGTCGGCATCTCGCACCTGAAGCCGGAGGGCAATCAGATCGTTGCCGACCATCTGTTCGAGATTTTGGAACGTGATCAAGGGGCTTCCTCGACGAAATCGTTGCCGTCGAAGAGGGAATCGCCGAAGTAATCGGCGGCAGCGTTGTCGAATGCGTGCCCGTGCAGCGTCTTGAAGAAGCCGATTGCAATCCGTACAGCAATCCTGTACATTAGTAGAGGAGGGTTTGTGATCGAAACTTCCTATACCAGCCTGCGGCAGAGCCTGGCTTCTGTGCTTGACCGGGTGGCGAACGACCATGAGGTTGTAATCGTGCGCCGCAAAGGGGACAGGAAAGTGGCCATGGTTCCTGCCGAAGAACTGGCAGGGCTTTTGGAGACAGCGCACCTTTTGCGATCCCCTAAGAATGCGCAACGACTCTTGGCCGCGCTGCGACGAGCGACCGCCAGAAAGGGCAAACCAGAACCGCTGGAGGAGTTCCGCCGGGAGATGGGCCTTGCCGCGCGGCCCTGAGCGGCAAGCGGTATTTCATCCCGAGTTCCGGCAGGATCTTCGTTTCTGGGTCGAGAACGACCGGAAAATCGCGATTCGCGCTTTCGAACTCATCGAAAGCACCTTGCGCGATCCATTTACGGGAATTGGAAAGCCGGAGCCGCTCAAATACGTGCTGGCAGGATGTTGGTCGCGTCGCCTTACGCAAGAGCACCGCTTAGTGTATCGCGTGAGTCATGACCGGATCGATTTCTTACAGGCCCGTTATCATTACTAAGCGAGCCTCCGCTTTCTGGACGTACAAACGCGATCGTTTCCGCGGCCCGCAAGGTGACTCATGGTTTTCCCAAAGAATTCAAGAAGCTTAATCAGCGGTTTCCTCCGCTCCCTGCTCGCGAATCCCGGCCGTCCCGCCCTCGAAATTGGCGACGACGTGCTCACTTACGAGCAATTATGGAACTATGCCGGAAAAATCACCACATGCCTGCAAAACAGTCTCGATCCCTCCGAAGGTGTGGTCGCGATACTCGCCAACCGCAGTGTGGGCGCGTATGGCGGCATTCTGGGAATTCTGGGAAGCGGGAGAGGCTATTGTCCGCTGAACCCCAAGTTCCCGCTGGAGCGCATGCTGACCATGCTCAAAGCCTCCGGGTGCCGCACGCTTGTTGTCGGCCAGGAGTGCGCCGCCACGCTCGAATCGATGCTCCCGCGCCTCGATCAGCCGTTGACGCTGATTATCCCCGATCCAGGGTGGGAGCCGGCCCACGGATCGCCCGCAAAGCACCGTGTGGTCCCGGCGCGTCAGTTGTCGAAGGTCGCCGATCCCTGCGAACCAACTGTCGATGGAAGTGCGACCGCCTACCTGCTGTTTACTTCCGGCAGCACTGGAATTCCGAAGGGAGTCGCCGTCAGCCAATCGAACGCGGTTGCGTACATGGAGTACGCGAAGAAACGATTTGCCTTTAACGCGTCCGATCGGTGCTCCCAGAATTTCGATTTGACGTTCGATCTCAGCGTGCATGACCTGTTTACCTGCTGGGATGCGGGCGCGACGCTATGCCCCTACGCCGAACAGACTCTGACTCCGGCCGTCTTGGTGGACGAGAAACAATTGACCTGCTGGTTCTCGGTGCCGTCGGTGGCGATGTTTGCGTCCAAGCTGGGCCTGTTGGAGCCGGGAGCATTCCCCACGCTCCGCTGGAGTTTGTTTTGCGGCGAAGCGCTTTCTGCGAGCCTGGCCGAGGCCTGGCAGCAAGCGGCGAACAATTCGATTCTTGAAAACTTGTACGGCCCCACCGAAGCCACCATCGCGATCACCTGGTACCGTTGGGATTCAAAGACCTCGCCCGCCGAGTGCGTGCGCGGCCTGGTGCCGATCGGCTGGCCGTTTGACGGCCAACAGGTGTGTGCCGTGAACGAGAAGCTCGAACCCGTGCCCACCGGCGAGAGCGGCGAACTTTGCCTGGGCGGATCGCAGGTCACGCGCGGCTATCTGAATGATCCCGAAAAAACCGCGAAGAGTTTTGTAAGGCTGGCGCACACGGGCGATCAGATTTGGTATCGCACCGGCGACTTGGTCCGCCAAGACGAGCGCGCCTGCCTGTTTTATTTAGGCCGCCGCGATTTCCAGGTCAAGATCAGCGGCTATCGCGTTGAGTTGCAGGAGATCGATCTGGTGTTGCGCGAAGCGGCGAAGACGGAGCTAGCAGTCGCAATTCCCTGGCCGCTTTCGGAAGGCTCCGCGTCCGGCATTGTCGGCGTTGTTTCAGGTTCCGACCCGGCGCGCGACGCTGAAATCACCGCCGCCTGCGAAGCCCGATTGCCGCGCTACATGGTTCCCAACCGGATCTATCATTTCCCGCAGATTCCGCTCAACGTGAACGGAAAAATCGACCGCGGAAAGATCACGGAAATGCTGGGCAGCTGGGACAAATGAAAAGTCAAAAGTAAAAAGTCAGATTGCAGAAGTAAGTGCCTCAGCTTCCAACCGTGCCGTCGAAGCCAAACGATCTTACTTCTGCAATCTGACTTCTAACTTCTGCAACTAGCTTTTCGCCGGCTTGCCGAACTTCTCGGCCATGGCGAACATGAGGCGCACCGTATCCATGTCCTTGGCCTGCACCTTGCTCGCCGGAACCTTGCGTCCGGCAATGCGCTGCAGTTCGATGAAAATCTCAATCAGCGCAAAAGAGTCGACCAGCCCGGAAGAGACCAGCGGGGTGTCCTCGTTGATGTCTACGCGCTTGCCTTTCATCACCTTTTCTACGATATAGCCGGTGAGTTGTTTCATCGGCTCGCTGGCATCCACTACCTGTTCAATACTCATGATTCCTTGGCCCGAGGGTCGTCCCCACCATTCAGATCGAACTTTTTCGTTCGCTGCGTTGCTGTCTGCCATCGTGCCGGGGGAGGCACGTCGTTACTGCGGCTGCTTCGGATGGGCGGCAAAGAAAAGCCATTTGGTCGTGTCATTCTGGTTTTCCCAATTGTGCCCGACTTTCTCCTCCCAAATAAACTGGACTTCGGTGTTGTTGGTGCAGCCCGTAGCATCGTTGCCCGTGGTATCCGGGTTAGCCAGTCCATTTTCGCACAATGGCATATTGTTCTCGAACGTGGTGCAGGCATTCTGCTGCGTCCAGTAATCGAAAGACTGGTCCACCGTGGCCAGGTAAAAGTTGTAGCCCGAGTATTTTGTCTTGCCGTTGTTGCACGGCGGGATCTCAGTGTCGTTCGTGCCATGCCACTCCTGCACGGAGATGGGCGCAAGCGCGGCACCCGGCAAAGTAATCGGCGGAGGATCCGGCTGACCGACTATCGTCCCCGACCCAATCACCACCGCCGCTACGAGATCCGAAATCTCCACTCCGACCCGCTGCGCCATCTGCGCGCCCGAGGAGAATCCGGCCACATAGACCTGGTTGGGATTCACGTTGTACTGCGCCGTCAGGTTTTCGATCAACTGGCGCAAAAAGCCGGCATCGTCTGGGCACGCCGTTGCGGGCGGCACGGTACACGTCCCAACATCGGCCGGCGTAAACGCTTCACTCATGTAATACGCGTTCCAGTTCCACTGCTCGGACTGCTCGTTGTAAGTGGAAGCTGGTTTGACCAGGATGAAACCATACTTATTGGAAACATTCTGCCAACCCCACATAGGGTTGATGGGTGCGCCGCTGCCATGACTCGTCCCGTGTAGCATCAAAACCATGGGCGGATTCGCCGGAAGATTGGGTGGAAGATAAACCTGGTAATGGCGCGTGACTCCATACCACTCCAAAGTGGAATCAATGATGGTGCCGCCCTTCGCATTTGCCTTCGTGCCTGCGCTGGCAGGCACCACCAGCAACAGACCAATCAGCATCCCCACGATCTTTGTTCCGACGATCCTTGTTCTGCCGATCCTTCTTCTGACGATCTTTGTTCCGACCGCCTTTATGCTGACCGGCCTCATTCTTTTGACCGTCTCCCGTTTCCCTGTTCCGCTCAAGATTGCTTTCACGCCTTCGAATTTCATAGCGCCCTCGGAGAAAAGGCATTCCCTCTTCCGGTTAGTAACAGCAGGGAGTTCGCCAGCCTTAGTGGGGAAGTACCAACTACTTTACTTGTTTCAAGAATAGCGTTTCTTTTTGGTTTGTCAATCCCCCGGAGTTCTTTAGGATGCTTCTCTCAGTAGTCTTGGAGACATGATTTATGTCCCTGATAACACGGTACTTGCAACCAATCTTCTTGAGCGGACAGGGTTCGGCCCGGCGGCTGCCGCATAGATAGGCGGCATGATTGGAAAGCAAACCGTGCCCTTCTGAATTGCATCCTAACTGTGGCGTTGGCGTACAATTTCGCAACGGAATGGTTGCGATCCTTAGCAGACAATTCTTCAGCTGGAGACGTCCTATGGTGCAGCTCAAGTTCGCCCTCTTATCCTTTTGTGTGCTTTGCCTGGTGGCAATCCTCAGTGGTTGTGGAGGGGTCAGCCACAGCGTCTCTCCTTCCGGGAGCTGGAGCATCGCCCTGCAGCAGAGCGGCAGTTTCGCCCCCGGTGGGCCGACTGGGCAGTACGCGATCGTTGTTACCAATAACACCTCGGCGGCGACCAGCGGAACGATCACGGTCACGGACTCGTTACCCAGCGTTTTCACTGCCAACAGTACCTTCGGCAGCGGCTGGACGTGCACACTCAGCCCGGTTTCTTGCACCACTTCGAACTCACTCGCAGCCGGAGCCAACTCGACGATCACGATCAACGTCAATGTTGCCGCGAGCGCTTCGGGAACGTATACCGATCAAGCAACCGTCTCCGGCGGCGGACCCGCCAGCGGTACAAAATCCATTCAGACACAGATTGGCGTCGGCGGGGGCAACAAGATTCAACACGTCGTGATCATCTTCCAGGAAAACCGGACGACCGATAACCTGTTTCAGGGATTGTGCAGCAACCCGAACTCCTGCGGAACCGGGCAGAACCAATACAACATCCAGAACTACGGTTATGTGGGCACAACCAAGGTTGCCCTGACTCCCGTGGAGGAAGGGTTGGTCACTTGCAACGCGCACGGTAAAAACTGCTACGATCTGGGCCACGGTCACAACGGATTCCTGGTCGACTGCGACTGGAACGGAACCGAATGTGCCATGGATGGCTGGAACCCGAACCAATGCAGCCCCCAACCTTGTCCTGCGAATCCGCAAATGCAGTATGTGCCTGGCTCCGCCGATCAACTTTACATCCAATTGGCCCAGACCTACGCGTTCGGAGACAATATGTTCCAAACCAATCAAGGGCCGAGCTACCCCGCGCACCAGTACATCTTTGGGGGAACGTCGGCAATTTGCTTGCCCGGAGCATCCGATTGCCCTCCCGGGACCACGAGCACGGACTACATTTCGGGCAATCCCACCAACAATTCTCGCGCTGACGGAACAGCGGGGGTGGGATGCCTCGCGCCTCCCGGTTCAAGCGTCAAGATCATTGATACCAGTCAGCCTTTCCCCAACGACAACGAGGTCGAGTTGAACGGCCAGTATGAATGCATGAACCGTCCCACGCTGGCCGATCTGCTGAATAGCGCGGGCCTGACTTGGAGGTATTACGCGGCGCAAGACGGATCGATATGGACCGCTCCCGATTCCATCCAGGAGATATGTCTGCCCACTACCGGACCACCTGACCAACTCGCATGTGATGGCACTCAGTGGAACAACAATGTCGTGCTCGAAGGCTCAGGCGCTCAAATTCTCACCGACATTCAGGCCGGCGACCTTGCCAACGTCACCTGGGTCATTCCCGACGGTCCGAATTCCGATCACGCCGGCAACACCGTTGACAATGGTCCGTCTTGGGTAGACAACATCGTCAATGCGGTCGGCCAGAGTCCGTTCTGGTCGAGTACCGCGATCATCGTCGCCTGGGATGACTGGGGAGGGTGGTTCGATCACGTAGTGCCGCCGATCCGCAACAACCCTGACTCGTATCCCAACTCTTATGAATATGGCTACCGTGTGCCCATAATCGTGATTTCGCCCTTCGGGAAGCCGAACTACGTTTCGCACCAGCAGAACGATTTCGGCAGCATTCTGCTGTTCATCGAGGAGCAGTTCTTGCCCCCCAACACCTACATCAACGGTGGAGGGTATGCGGATTCCTACGCCTTGGGCGACTTGTCGGACTTCTTCGACTTCAGCCAGGACGCGGTTAAATTTCAGCCCATCAAGCCGGACGTCGGCCCCGAGGTTTTCATCAACAGCAAAGCCCCGCCGACGCCGCCAGATAATGACTGAGTCGTTGCATTTCTGGCAGCTTGCTGAAGAAGCCCGTGTTGCGCTTGATTTTGGGTGGCGCGGCGCTTTAGCGCTGCGGTAAACAGGCCATTTTCACCCTCGGCTTCAGCCGCTGAGGCTAAGCTGCGCGGCGAGGTGCACTTTTCCCAAGGCCTCCGCGAATAAAAGCATTTTTGATTTTCTCTCCAGGGGACGCGCCTGCGTCAGATTTTGCGAACAGGACGCCGCCGCAAGCGCCAGTTCAGGACTGGACCCGCCAGCCACGGCCAGGCATGAAGGCAAAATGCGGCCCCACGAATGCGGGAATCGCGATAATAGGCGTTGGCGGAGCGGAAGCATTCGACGGCCGGTCCGTATTCGTGCAGGGAAATGTGATGATAAGCATCGCCCAGTGCCAAAGCCGCGACCGCTGCGGCAATCTCCTCGTCCAGCAACCGGCGCTGGGCCTCGTTGAGATCCAGGTTCTCGCCGACCCGGCGTAAAGACTCTATCTCCGCGACCTTCCACTTCCGGCGCTGCGGATCTTCGGTAAGGCTGCCCGGGCGTTGCCGGTATTTCACCAAAACCCGCCCCAGATAGCCCACGGCTCCCTCGGGAAACACGAGGCGCACGCAGAATTCGACATCCTCGCCAATGCGTATGCGCTCGTCAAACAATCCCATGTCGACCACTCTCTGCCGCCGGGCGACCATGGCGGATGGAAGTTGTCCCCCCTTGCGCTTCAGCATCTCTTCAAATCCGAGAATCGGGCCCGCGCCTTCCTTCAACATCCGCCATACCACGTCTCCTCCCGACCCAAAAAGCAGCGCATCCGAGATGGACGCATAAACGCGAGGATGGGCGTCAAGAAACTCCACCTGAGCGGAGAGATAGTCGGGCAGCCAGAGATCGTCGCTGTCGACGAAGGCGAGCAGTTCGCCGCCGGCGAGCCGTATGCCCGCGTTGCGCGCTCCCGGCAGACCCCGGTTCTCCTGTTTGAGATAGCGAATACGATTCCGATAAGGCTGAAGCGCGACTTCGAGTTCCGCCGTATCCGGAGAGCCATCGTTGACGACGATCACCTCGAAGTCCCGGAAGGCTTGGCCGAAAACGGAATTCAACGTCTCCGCGATGAAGGGCGCAGTATTGTAGGCGGGAATGATGACGCTGACCTTCGGGGTCTGGCTTGGAAGAGGCGTTGCGTCTGATCCGGCGCTGCTCATGAGTCGAAATCTAAACTATTGCCCTTCGGCCGGTTTACAGTTTGCCGAAAAACTCGCGCTTCGTATCAGGGCATCGCTTTAGCGATGCCACAAGTTCGTTAAGTTGAGATGCCCCTTTAGGGGCCGAGCAGCGCCGATCGAGTTCGTCAGCACTCTGTTTAGGTTGCACTGATGATTCCAATGCAGGTTAACACATCTCGAAGGCTCGCCCTCTGCTCCTGAAGTTCACGGCCAATGGGGTTCCCGGTTGGCGAATAGCCAGATTTCAGAAAAGAGATAAAATTAAGCGAAAGGAACGCCAACTCGCAGAACAGTTATTTTCGCGTTCTCCCTAAAAATTTCGCAGGCTCGCCGCAAGGAGTTTTTCGCATTGAGAACCGGGAAACACCCATGTTGATCCGATTGGCTTATCTAGCGAACTACTTTTTGGAGCGGGACATCACCGGGCGGGCCTTGTTCCGGCTTCCCGATGACCTCTTCGTGGTGGCGTACCCCGGCTCCGGGGGCCAGTGGCTGCGTCGCCTGATCGCGAATCTCCTGTATCCCTCGAGTGACCCGTCGAATCCGGTTACAGAAGCCAACGTCATGTCGCGTTTGCCGGACTTGTACCACGCGTCCCGGCGTGGCTTCGCCAAGATGAGCCGCCCCAGGATCATCTTCAGCCATGAGTGCTTCGACCCGGAGTATCGCAAAGTAATCTACCTGGTTCGCGACCCACGAGACGTTGCCGTCGCGCAGTATGAGCAGCGGCGCCAGGGGGGAAGCCTCGACAACGCCGTGAGCCTCGAACAATTCGTGCAGGCGTTCCTCACGGGGACGGATGAATACCGCGGCGGATGGGCGGAGGAATTCTCCGGCTCGATCAAGGCCAATCAGGGATTCGCCTACCGCAGCCGCTTGAAAGATGAGTTTCTCGGCACTCCCGCTTCGTGGGGCGAAAATGTAATGAGTTGGATCGGCGCACGTGGACGCGACCCGAACGCCATGCTCCTGCTGCGATACGAAGACGTCTGCAGTGATCCCCACGCGGAGCTTGGAAAAGTTGCTGAATTTCTGAACCTTGCTGGGTTGAAAGTCGATGGATCGCCGGAGCGCATCCGTTCAGCAGTCCAGGCGACGCAGGGTCCAGCAACCCCGCACAAGCCGGGGAAGTGGAGTACCCCTCTTCCGAAAGCGGCGGTGCAGGCGATCGAATCCGTCTGGGGTCCGGTGATGACCGCATTGGGATATGCTTTGCAAGCGCACGAGGTAGAGCAGTACCGTTGAACGGCATCGGATTCACGCCGTCTTGAAATGCAAATTGAACCGCCTGCTAAACTGACGATATCGAGGAACCGCTGAGTGTTCGGTCAACTGAGAAGTGCCGCAAGGTATGCGCTCGGGAGGGATTCTTCCCTGCGCCGCCACCAGGTTTGGCCGGATGACATCTTTCTGGTCTCGTTTCCGAAATCGGGCAATACCTGGACTCGCTTCCTGCTCGGCAACCTGATGAATCCCGGCAAGCTTGTCGGGTTTTCTGATATTGAGAGCGTCGTTCCCGACATTGCCGTATTTCCCCGGGCCGATTTCCGCCAGCTAAAACGGCCCCGCCTGATCAAGAGTCATGACTGCTTTGACCCGCGCTACCGTCGCGTGATCTACATCATTCGCGACCCTCGCGATGTAGCCGTCTCTCTTTACTACTACGCGAAAAAAGTAAAAAACATCGACGATTCGTTTTCGCTAGAAGCCTTTATCACCAGGATGCTGGTTCCAGGTCGAAGTTACAACGGAACCTGGGGCGAGCACGCCGGAAGCTGGCTCGTCAACGCGTCGAATATAGCCGAATTCACCGCGCGCAATAATGCGCCTCCGCATTCCGATAATCCTTCTAATGGTTCTGTTGCAAAACCAGACGCACCCGGCGCCACCGGACATGGGCGCGAGTTCCTGCTCGTGCGCTACGAGGACCTCCTGCAGGACGCCCACGCCGGACTTCACCGCATCGCCGAGTTCTTACGACTCGAGCCCAGCCCCGAGCGCATCGACCAAGCCGTCGCGCGTAGCTCGGCCGATTCCATGAGGAAACTGGAATCCGCGCAGAACCTGCAATGGCAAACAACGCGAGAGACCCGAAAAGACATTCCCTTTGTGCGCCAGGCCAAGTCCGGCCAGTGGCGGACGGCTCTCAGTGCGAAATCGGTCGCGGAAATTGAATCTGCCTGGGGACACCTGATGCGATTGACCGGGTATGAACTAGCCGCGCATGAACTAACATCGATCCCGTGAGCAAACTCGGCGCATCGCAGCCGTTACCGAGAATTCAATCGCAGCACGACGCGCGTCAGCTATGACCGATCGACATCCATACGTCGTACAAAGAATTTCAAGTCATTACCCGCATATCGACCCCACCGATATAGCGCAGCGAATTCGCCACTCCAGTTTTGTCGATGTCAGCAAGCGCTATCTTTATTTCGAAGTTCCAAAAGCTGCCTGCACCCAAATGAAGGAACTGCTGCGTCAGCAACAGGGCGCGCCGCCGCTTCAGCTTTTGGTGGGCAAGCTCATGGAAACCCGCCGCGACATGTTTGTCCACGCTCGCGAAAACGTGCCGCTCCCTTCCCTGGTCGATTTGGACGACGCGACGCAGAAGGCGGTCCTTGAGTCCGATAGTTTCTTTCGTTTTACGATCGTCCGCAATCCGTACACGCGTTTGGTGTCGGCCTGGAAGAACAAAGTGGTCCCCTGCGAACCGGGCGCTGAACGCTTGTACCTGGCAATCAAGGGCCGTCTGCCCGATATGCATGCGAAGGACCTCATTACATTTGATGAGTTTGTGAACTACCTCCAAGCCAAAGGCGATTTGAGCGAGGCCGATCCGCACTGGCGCCGCCAGGTCGATCATTTGTTTTTCGAAGCGCTGAGCTTCTCTCACGTAGGTAAGCTCGAAAACATGGCCGCAACTCTGACTAGGTTCCAGCAACATTTGGGGCTAGCAGAACCGCTCATGGCGGGCGGAAAAAACGTCTCCGCACCCGTCGGCCTCTCCACCTACAACCAGGATCTGGCAGACAAAGTCTATTCGCTCTATCAGGCAGATTTCGAGCGACTGGGTTATGACGATGAGCGCGATTCCTGGCGCAGCGGCCAGTCCGCGGTCCCGGAGCCGCCGCCGGCCGTCATCCCCGAGGCAAGATTCTACGACGAGATTATCGAGAGAAACCTGATTATCTCCGGCCTCTACGAGGAGCGCCGCCGCTTGCGGGCTGACCTGAAACGCGCATCTCGACTGGGAGTGATGCCTCTGGCCAACGCATTGGCCAGCCTACGCCGCGGCGCGTCTGCGTTGGCATCCAAAATACGAGGGCGAAGTCCGAGCGATGCTGGAAAGCGATAGCGTGCGCAGTTTCGTCGGCCCAGCCTTGAAGCGGTAAAAGTGGAGTCTCGCCATTCCTTCGTGTGGAAAATGTTTTCCCACTTTTTGCTTTATCGACGCATGGCGGACAGGCAAGCTCCGGCTCAAAACTCTAACTTGTTGAAATAAAACACGATAACTGTCAGCAACCAAGTCGGCAACGGTAGGAATGGAGCCCCGCTTGCTCCTTATCGGTATCATTCGTCGCCTGTCCTGCCACAGGCGGGACCTGCAACGTGCGCGTTATTCTAGTTCCATGAAGAACGTAAAGGACGTAGAAAGTACGAAGCAGAAGGAAACACAAACACTATGATCGGTTCACCGCAAACCGAACGCACAGGCGAATCATCTGCGACACCGCCCACGACCAGCTACCGGTCCGTTGCGCGCAGCTTCCTCCTGCGCCTATGCGTAGCCGTAACGCTCGCGTTGATTTTCGTTGTCGGCGTGGAACTGTTCACCTATTGGCGCGGCGTCGAGAATCAGCACACCATGGGCCCGGAAGTCGAAGCGGCGGTTGTTCAAGGAACTCCCGAAGAGCGCGAATATTGGAAAGAACAGCAGCCCGCGCAGAAAGTGCAATACGAGCCGTACGTCCTGTGGCGCCGCGCTCCCTTTAACGGCAGCGCAATTTCGATCGACGCGGATGGCATCCGCCGCACCCTCCACAATCACTGCGACGCAAAGACTTTCACGGTATGGATGTTTGGAGACTCCGTGATGTGGGGCTGGGGCAGTCCCGACTCGGAGACAATTCCCTCGCTCGTTGCGGCAGATTACGAAAAAGCCGGCAAACAAGTCTGCATCGTGAATTACGGGGAAAAAGGTTGGGCCAACACGCAAGAGCTTTTCGAACTCATTCAAGAGCTCAAGCACGCCGACCGCAAGCCGGATGCTGTCTTATTTTACGACGGAGGCACGGAGGCGTTCACCGCCTACGAGAACAAGAAAGTAGACGTACACAGCAATTATCTCGACTTCAAAAACTATCTCGAAGGCTGGATTACCGAGAAAAAGTCAGGATTCTCCTACCTCAGTCGCAGCAACACCTATCACCTGCTGGAAAACATAGCGGCCAGAGTATCGGCCAAAGTAGCGGCCAAAGCAGCGCCCAAGAGGGACAAAAGCGATACCGTTACCGAGAGTGACGCTGAGACTTGGTCCCGCGGCATCATGCAGAATTATCAGGAAAACATGGACATCATCGACCTCTTGGCCAAGCAGTATCGTTTCCGTCCGATCTTTGTTTGGTATCCCAACATGGCAGTTGGCCACAAGCAGCTGACCCCGGATGAAGCCGTACTGGACCGGCGGCTGAACAAGAAATTTCCCGGCATGGAGTCGGTCTATCGCGCGGCCTACGAAAAGTGCCGCGAGGTCAGTCGTCCCAATTTGTACTACCTCGGAGATCTTTTGGATGACACGAAGGCCCCGCTGTACCGGGGTATCGCGCATTTGAACGCCACCGGCAATCAAATGGCTGCCGACCGCCTCTTTCAGATTCTGGAAAATCCTCCGCAGGAAGCTATTGCGAAGAATTCGGCTACGAAGACTGGCAGCGCGCATTTGTCCGAATCCAAAGCCAATCAAACAAAGCCATGAGCTCACGTTCAAAGAGAAAACACGGCCCGGTCCAACCGGAACGCACCGGCAAAATGTGCTATCGCCGCGGGAATTTAGTGGGGCAGGATGATGGTTGTTATCCGAGCGAGACGATTCAGACGCCCGCCGATTTCGGCCGCTGCGATATCCAAGTTAACCTGAACGGAAAAACTGACCGACGAGACATAACCGCAATAACTCAGGCAAGGAGTAGATTTATGCAAGCTAAGCACGCATCCCTACTGATGATCTTTTGTTACAGTGCCTTCCTGTTGGCAACTTCCGCGTTGGCCAGCGCCAAGGGTGGAAAAAATTATAACGAGACCATGGTCTGGGATGGCGTCACTCGCTATTACTACGTCTATGTGCCCTCGAGCCTGTTAGCGAACCCGCCCCTGCTGGTCATGCTCCACGCAACCAGTTTCAACCCTGCCAACAAGCCACCGTCCACCATCAATTATGAGTGGAAGACATTCGCGGATACTTACGGATTCGTCCTCGTGCAACCGGCTTCAACCTACAACGCGACCTCCGGGCAATGGAACTGGAACGCGTATTACCTGAGTGAAGCCTTTACTCCGGCCGAGGTCGGAACCTGCACCGCACCACCCGCTACCGCTTGCCCCGACGATGCCGGCTTTTTGCGCCAGTTGATCGTTAACCTGACGGCACAGTACAACGTCAATCCCAATCAGGTATTTGTCGCGGGTATGTCGTCCGGTGCGATGATGGCCGAGCGAGTCGGGGTTGAGATCCCGGACCTGGTCGCGGCGATCATTCCTGTGTCCGGTCAAATCGTCGGGCAGTCCTCGCTTCCCATCACCTTGCCGGGGCCCCCGCTCGCGCCCGTTTCCGTGCAGGAGTGGCAGGGCACCAAGGATCACGTTTTGCCGCCCTGCAATAACGGCACCACCGAGTACTCAGGCTATACGTTTTATATGGCCACCGTGGACCAAACCTTCAATTATTGGACGGCGCAGAATGCGTGCACCGTCTTCCAGAACAATACGCCCTTGTGCCTGAACGGAAAGGCCAACCCAGCGACTACGGGCAACGACGCCACTGGCTGCACCAACAACGTTGAGGTCCAATTCATCTGGGAAGAAAACATAGGGCATGAATGGGAGCCGGGAAACAACGCGACACGCTGGCAGTTTTTCGCTACTCACCCAAAGCAATAAGGCGCAGCTAGTGTGCTGTCCCGTAAGCTCATGACATAAACAAATTGTCATCCTGACCCTGAGCGCAGCCGAAGGGGAACGACCTATGTATTTTGTTTGCGCCACGGAACTCTTCGCTTAGCCTCGGACCAAGTCCTCCGCTTTGTTCGCGTATTTCCGGGGTACGACACTATCGATCGCTGAATTCCGCGATGCTCACTTCCGGCGCACTGAAGTTCTTTTTCGTTTCGATGGGTTCGGCCCCCGGATTTGCGGCCAGCTCCCCGGTTTTCAGAATTCTTTTGGTCGCATACAACCAGAGCAGTCCCGCCCCGTAAACCGCTCCTCCAATCACCAGTTGCAGTGCGAGCTGCCGGTAGTTGTGCGGTATGAACCATCGCTTCATCAGCAGCAGCACGACCACCATCGGCGCAACGATCAAAAGCGGCAGAACGAAAGCTTCCCGCAAGTAAGTCCGCAAACGGATTCCGAGCAAGCGGCACAGATGACGCGGCATGAAGAGCACAAAGCTGCAAGTCAGTGGTATCGCGGTTCCGAGCGCGTCCCCGATGATGCCGTAATAAGGCACGAGAAAGATGCTGAGCCCCAGATTCGAAACCCCTTCAATCAGCGTCACCCACCCCCAGGTGCGATGTTTGCTCATGCCAAACAGCACTCGTCCCGACACCGCCTGCGCGAACATGATCGTGGAAGGAATGATCATGATCACCAGCACGGGATAGCTCGTGACAATGTACTTCTTTCCCACCCACACTTCGATGACCGACTTGCCCAGGATAAGCAGCGAAGCCGTGATGGGAAAAATCGTGAACGCGCACAACCGATTGCCGGCCACAAATAATTTGCGCAAACGCCCCGTATTCCCCGTCGCTTCCGACTGGCTGACCACGGGCAGAAAGTTTCCCGCCAGCGAGTTTACGACCCCGCCCGCATAATCGACGATGCGAGCGCCAATGTTGAAATAAGTAATGGCGGCCGCGGAAATCATGCTGCCAATCACAAGCTCGTCGGTTTTAAACTTGAGCCGCCCAGCCACCATGATCATGAAAGTGGTGCTGCTGTAGTGGACGATGGTACGGAAAGTCGACCGATCGACATACTTCAATCCAAACAAAACCGGGCAAAGGTGCAACGCGATAAACACGCGCACCATCGATGCCAGGATCGGCAGAGCCACCGTGATGAAGGTGATCATCAGCAGCCCCATCCCATGTTGCAGCGACAGCACAATCAAAGCCGCCCGCAAAAGGGTCTGCAACACGTTGCTGATATTCAAGACCTCAAAGCGCTGTAAACCCTCCAGAAACCCGCCCACGACGCCCAGAGGGAAGCCGAGCGCCACCGACGCACCCACCATCCAGATCAGCACGTGCGCACTCGAGAGAAACTCAGGAGGGATCTTGAACAAGCTGTTCACGTAGGTGGCCATGACCGCCGTGACCACCAGCGATACCACCCCAACGCAGCCATATCCAAAGAGTGCGGTGTTGATCAGCTTGGCCAGATCTTCCTTGCTCCCAGTGGCCAGATGCTTGGAAACATAGCGCACGATCGAAGACCGGATGCCCAGATCAAACAGCCCGTAATAACCCGTAATCGAAAAAGTCAGCACCCACACGCCGAACGCGGAATCGCCCAGCCGATGCAGAATGAATGGCGACAGGAAGAGTCCAACCAGGATGTTCGTTCCCAACGCAAACCAACTCGACGTGACGTTCTTGATGATTTGCCGTTTTTCGATCTTGCGCATAGACGCCTAATTACCGCGATATCTAGTCGTTCCTCCGCGCCCGGGCAGGCGAAGACCAGTTGACGGAAGAACTTTCCTATAGGTCAGCTGTGTTTCCAGACCCCGGCGAACAGCGCTCTTAGCCTTAGCCTTTGGCCTTTAGCTAAAAGCTAAGAGCTAAGAGCCAAAAGCCACATGCAGCGAATCTCACTACCAAGAGCAGAGCGGCTATCCCCGTGGCCCGTTCCCCACCGAAATCGGAAATGCCGACTGGGCCACGCTCCCCTTCCCTTCCATAAGCAATTCGTATCCCAGCCACCGGATGACGTGTCCCCACGCCTGCTCGATTTGCAAGATAGAATTCTCGGGTAATTCCGAGCGCCATCCACCGGCCTTCGCGCTGCGAACGAACAAAATGTCCTGGCGTGTGTCTTTAGTGGCATTAAAGAGCGCCGCCTGAGACTTCTCCAACTTTCGCATGTTGTCGGCGCGACTTCGCGAGACCGCCTGCTCCATCAGCTCCGCATTCGCATCCAGCCCAAGGAAGTCAGCCATTCTCGCGAGCTCCCGTGCCGTGTCCTCGATCATGTCTTCGTAACGCACCAGCAGAAATCCCGCCTGGCCATAACGAGTCGCAAGCCAGCTCGCCGCGTGCTCTCCCCACGAGCCATAATCGCAGCTCTCGCCCGCCACAAAGCGGCGCACAAACTCCTCGATCGGAGAATCGTCGCTGATCCGTTTGCTTTTGCGTTGGGCATGATATTCCGACAAAGCCACATCCCGAGGATCGCGCACGATGTAAATCACCCGCCGATATCGCAGGTCAAAGTATTGATGACTCTTGATAATGCGCGGCCGCGGCATTCGCAGCATCTCGCGATGGGGAACCACGTCAATCCCCGGGACGATCGCGTGAATGTTGGAAAAACCAACCTTCTCCTGCGGCCGCAGCAGATTCGCAATCAAAAAGCGCGCCCAGGTATTTCCTGATTTCGGATAGGAAACCAGAAAAGTATCGTCGGGAAAGACGGTCAGATTACGGCCTGGAGGCTTGAGCCCAAAGGCGCGTTTGGTTCCTGTAATGACCCGTTTCAACATAGATTGCGCCGGGCGCCCCATTTTTGCACCCGTTCTCAGTAACGTCTAGTGTAGTGTCCCAGTTCATGGCATAAACAAAATGGCATAAATAAATTGTCATCCTGACCCTGAGCGCAGCCGAAGGGGAAGGACCTATGTATTTTGCTTGCGCTACAAATGCGCTGCCGCATTCTGGAGCACACTCACGGCCAATCCCATACCCATCGCCGCCTGTCGCTTAACCAATAAGCTACCTATTTTCAATAACTTGCTACGCTCCCCCTCACGCCCACGACCCTCGCATCGATGCCTACACCGTACCACATTGCGGACAAATGGGAAGATCCTTGCCCACATCCTCGGTAATCTATGGGGGATGTTTACCGCTCGCTTTCCGCACAGGGCAATTCGGATCGTAATCCGAAGTGCTGTCCCCGAATGGCGGCCAACATGCTCGGTTTCACTTGGCGAGAGCCCGACTTTCGCATATTCTCAAATGCAAGCGCGCCGTCATGAGTAATTCAGCCGAGGCTGTTCCGTTCCTGTCGGCCAGGGACGGTCGTTTGCCCTTCAACTTGCCCCGTTGGCAGGCTCTGGCGCTGCTCGCGCTTATCGCCTGGCTTTATGCCCAGAATCTCACTAGCCTGGTTCTGCAGTGGGTCGGCCCCCACCCCGATCCCAATTTCCAGCACGGGATATTTGTCCCGCTCTTCGTTCTGTTTGTTCTCTGGCAAGACCGCGAGCGCCTGCAGTCGATTGCACCCGTGCCCTCGTGGTCCGGCCTTCCATTCGTGCTGCTGAGTCTGCCGGTGCTGGTTCTCGGAGTCCTGGGCGCGGACATTTTTTTGCCCCGGGTGTCGCTGCTGATTCTGCTCGCGGGCCTCATCCTTCTGTTTCAGGGATGGAGGTTCTTTCGCGCCGTCCTGTTCCCTTGGGCTTTTCTAAGTCTGGCCATCCCCATCCCGGATCTCATCATGAGCCGGGTCACCTTTCCCCTTCAACTGCTCGCCGCCAAGCTGGCAACTGCTCTCCTGCAGTTGGTGATCGTCGTGCACCGGGAGGGGAACATAATCTCCACTGTTAACGGGCAGCTGGATGTGGTGGAAGCGTGCAGCGGAATCCGATCCCTTCTCAGCCTGGTCACGCTGGCCATCATCTACGGCTATCTGATGGAGTCCCGGAAATGGGTGCGGGTTGTCCTCGCATGCGCCGCGGTTCCCATCGCGGTCGCGGCCAACGCCTTTCGCGTTTTTGTCACTGGACTGCTGGTAGCGTACAGCCATTCCCAGCAAGCCGAGGGGCTCCCGCATGCCCTCGCGGGATTGTTGATTTACGTGGTGGCCTTGATCATGCTGTTCGCCGTACACCGCCTGATCTCGCTGCTTTGTCCTCCCAAGAGCGTTCCGGCACCGGGCCCGGCTCACCTGGAAGAATACCCCGCTGCGGAAACACGAATAAAGGCAGTATCTCTTCGCTTTGGCATTGTGGCCGTACCGATGCTCGCCACCGCGATCGCTCTCCAGGCCCATTCGAGCACCGAGGTCGTTCCGCCGCACCAGCCTCTAAGCTCGATGCCCTTGCAGATTGACGGTTGGACGGGAACCAGCGCCACGCTCACCCCGGACGAACTGGAAAAACTCGGGCATCCTGAGTATGCGCTGGTGGATTACGAAAACGCGAGCCAACCCCAGCCCTGGATCAATCTCTACGCTGTATATTTTTCTTCCCAAAAGGCAGGCGATACCATCCATTCACCCGAGCACTGCCTACCCGGCGCGGGATGGATACCGACTTCGCGCGGGGTTATTCAGCTTACCCGTCCCGACGGTTCCTCGTTCCCTGTCAACCGCTATGTGGTTTCAAATTCCGGAGACCGGCAACTGGTCTTGTACTGGTTCCAGGCGCATGGTCGCTCCGTGGCCAGCGCGTGGTCAGCCAAGTATTATTTGATTGCCGACTCGATTCACATGAATCGCAGCGACGGCGGCATGGTGCGCCTCATGACCCCGATGTCCAAAGACGAGTCTCCCGACGCCGCTCAGTCGCGCATCATGCAACTAGGCTCGCAGGTCCTTCCCCTGCTAGACAATTACCTGCCTCGCTAGCCAAACCGGTGAAGCGACGGGCGTCCTCGCCCGTCCGTGCCGAATCACGTAGGGACAGACGCCCTCGTCTGTCCAGCCGAGCGTCAGCTCGGCCGCACTCCAAACGCTGACACCATCAGGCGTGCACGCGAATCTCCCCGTATTTCGGCGCCTGCGTCTGCGCGAACGCCTGCGGTAGAAACCGGACCAGATCCGTAGCCACCAGAGAATTCTCGCCCATAGACGCGCACGCCAGGTCACCCGCCAGTCCATGCAGATAAACCGCCAGCGCCGTCGCCTCGAGCGCATGTTGCGGATGCTGCGCAATCAGTCCCGCCACCATCCCCGTCAGCACGTCTCCCGTCCCTCCGGTAGCCATCCCCGGATTGCCGGTAGGATTCACCCACACCGCACCATCGGGCGCGGCAATGAAACTGCGGTGTCCCTTAAGCACGACGATCAACTCATGTTCCCGTGCAAACTTTCGCGCGACTTCCAAACGGTTGGCTTGGATTTCCGCAATCGTCAAGCCCGTCAAGCGCGACATCTCTCCCGGGTGCGGAGTGATCACGACAATTCGTCCGCGTCCATTCAGTTTGGCAGCCACTCCTTCGAAAGCATTCAGCGCATCGGCATCGACAACCAGCGGATTGCTGCCGCGCTTGACGATCTCGCGCACAAATTCGGCAGTCTCGGAATTGCGCGAAATCCCCGGACCAATGGCGAGCGTCTTCCGATCGAGCAGCGCATCAAGCCCTGCTCCGAGCGCTCGCAAAGAAATCGTGCCGTGCTCGGTTTCTGCCAGCGGTTCGGTCATCAATTCCGGATGAAAACCCGCGACGGTGGCGAGCACGGATTTCGCCGTCGCTACAGTCGAAAGTCCCGCGCCCGCGCGCAGCGCCGCGAATCCCGCCATCGCCGCCGCCCCCGCTTTGCCCACCGATCCGCCGATCACCAGCACGTGTCCGTAGCTGCCTTTGTTGGCGTCCAGCGCGCGCAGCGCAAGCAGCGCGGCGAAATCGGGTGGAGTGCTCAGATGAAGTCCGAGCTGCGAAACAATGGCCTCCGGCGGCGAACCAATGGGCGCAATCACAGTCGGACCGCCGGTCAGTGCCGCGAAAACATGCGCCGGACGCGGCGCCGTGAAGGTCACGACGGCATCGGCTCGCGCAATCGAACCAGAGCCAGTCGTGTTCGAGGGCTGCATGGCATCGGCATCCGCACCCGAAGGAATGTCGACGGCAACAACCGGAACCGCAGCCCGATCTATCTTGCCGATCGCGGCCGCATAAAGCGCGCTGACCGGCGGACGAAACCCCGTGCCGAGAATGGCGTCCACGATCACATCCGCCGCGAAAATCTCTGCCGCATCGGGCGCATCGAGCGCGCTCGGTTCGAGCACAATCACGGGCGCAATCTTCAGCGGGTGAAACTTCTGCAACATTTCGTGATACATGGCCGCCGCATCCCCGCGAAGGTCTGTAGGATTCGCCAACAGCAGCACGCGCACCGCGCGGCCCGCATCGATCAGTTTACGGGCAACAACGAATCCATCTCCGCCGTTGTTGCCCTTGCCGCAGATGACAGAAACCCGTTCCGCGCGCGGAAAATCGGAGAGGATGAAACGCGCAACGGCCGAGCCCGCCTTCTCCATCAAAGTAATGGAAGGGACTCCGAAGCGCTCCGAAGTAGAGCGATCGATCTCGCGCATTTCCGCCGCGCTCACGATCTTCATGATCTCAACTCGGAGGCTTGCGATCCAGCCGTCTGTTCGAGTTCCCGCAGTTGTTGTGGCTCGCCCATAGCGATCAGAAAATCGCCGGCTTCGATGCGATCGTCGGGCGCAGGATTGAAGTGCATGCCCGCCGCGCGCTTGATCGCAAGGATGATGACGCCGCGGTCCTGCCGGATGCGTGAAGTCTCGATGGTCTTCCCCGCAAACCGGCTGCGCGCCGTGATCGGCACTTCGCCAATTTCAAGATCCATGCCGAGATGCGTGGTCGCCGTGTCCAGGAAACTGACCACGTGCGGACGCAGAAACGAATGGGCGATTCGCTGTCCGGCAAAAACATAAGGACAGACAACCGCATCGGCGCCCGCGCTGCGCAAGTGCTTCTCCGCCATATCTTCGCTGGCGCGCGCGATGATGCGCAGGTTCGGATTCAGACTGCGCGCCGTGAGCACGATATAAAGATTCGTGGCGTCGGTAGTAGTGGCAGCAACCAGGCCGCTAGCGTGCTCGATCTGCGCGTCGCGCAGAATCTGCTCCTGCGTGGCGTCGCCGACCAGCACCAGCCAGTTCTCACCGGCAAATTTTTGTGCTTTCGCCTCGTTGTTCTCAATAATCACGAACTTCGCGGGACGCCGCCCCAACTCGCGCGCCGCGCTGCGGCCGACGCGTCCCGCGCCGCAGATGATGTAGTGACCCTTTAGACGGTCTATGTCGCGCTCCATGCGCCGCCTTCCAAAGAAGCTCTGCAGCTCGAATTCTAACAAAGCCTGGGTGACTGACCCGATCGCCAGAAACACCAGCGACACTCCACCCAGAATGATGAACACGTTGAACACGCGTCCCGCGTGCGACAGAGGATGGACTTCCTGGTATCCGATGGTGGTCAGCGTCGTGATGACCATGTAAAAACCATCGAACCACGGCCATCCCTCGATGTAATGAAATCCCAGTGTGCCCAGCCCTACCACGAAGGCCAGCGCCGCCACCAGGAACTTGAGATTGCGGGAAGTCCTCATCTTTCCATCGTTTCGCGTACCGCGCGAGATGAACAATCCAGTTTCCCGCGCGACAGCTGAGTATAGCTCTGCGTATGGTAGCGCCGGCGTCTCGCCGGCCCGCTGGATGACCGTGACGACTAATGTCGACCGCCGCCGTGTGCCCGGCGTCAGAGCCGCAAATCCCTATTGTGCCGTCAGTTCACCCAGTCGGGATTGAACTAACGTTCATCCCCTCCCGTAGATTACTGTTGTGACCTGGAGCGAACCCCGGTACAGTAATGCAATGTTCACGCCTCACCCCAACCTCAGCGACGAGGTCAATCGGAATATCGTCCAGTCCGAAATCGAGGGAGGCGTATTTCTGGAAGGCTTGCCGCCAGACACCGTTCTGCACATTCGCACCCAGAACCACTTCTACACGGCGCTATTTCTGGGCGAGGGTACGGCGCTCATCTCCGGACATCCGCAATACTGTCCCGAACCAGTTCAAGTCACCATAGCCGGCTCGACCTGGGGTGGTTCGATGCTCAAGCTGCGCTTCATCGGCCGGGGCATGCACCTGGAGTTTCACCATCCCGCATACAGCACCCCGATTATCACCTCTGCCATTCAGGAGATCCGCGAGCGCATCGAGTCCGCCCGCGAGCGCCGCACCGGCGTAGAGCAAGGTTGTGGAGTTGCCTCCCATCCGCCTGAAAATTGAGCTCCACGAATTGCTGGAAAAAGATTGCTGAAAAACTCGCAACCTGTCTAGCCGGCTAAGGTTGCGGCAGGCCGTTCGGAACCGCGGTCGGAACATTCCGCGTGAACTTCTTGACGACAAATTCCTGAAACAGATTGGCGACGGCCGTTCCGCCAATCCCGATCGCCGTAGTTTCGAACGTCAGTGCCGCGCCACGATCACTATTCGGATAATAGGAATTTGAAATACCGCCCGCCGCCAGGCTCCCAAGGATGTTCGAGTAATTGGCCTGCCAGCGCCCGTTGTCGCCCTTGCAAATCACCGCATTGGCAATGGCATACAGAATCCGCGATCGCTTGCTGCCCGTTCCCTTGTAAAAATACCGCGGATCCTGCTTCAACAGCGCGGGAAACACTGCGCCTGCCAGGAACGTGCCTGTCACTGTGTCGGCAACGCCGGCGCCCAAGCGCTTGCCAAAACCTTGCGCCCCTTGCCCATATCCGCTAAAAGCATCTTCCGCCTGCTCCACTCCCGCCGCCCCCGCCACAAATACAAAGGTGAATGGATCCACCACCGTCCGCAAAGCCAGCTTGAATTTTTGCTTCGCGTCGAGCGGAGCCGCATTCGGGATGTAGCTGACATAGAAATTTGGAAGTATCCCAAGAACACGCTGCTTCTCTTCCAGCTTGATCTGCTCTTCTGCCACTTGCTCGCGTGAGAGCGCGACCTGCACCTCTGTGATCGCCTCGGCAACGGCCAGAACGATGGCGACCGTGTTGATCTCCCCCGTGTGCACAACTCCAGAAAATGTCTGCGTCGCGAACCCCGCCGAGGTCACGGTGAGTTGGAAAGGTCCGGGAGCAACGCTGGCAAACGAGAATTCCCCATCGCTGCCGGACAGCACCTCTTGCTTTACGGTTTGATCTTCACGACTGAGCCTCACCCGGGCTCCGGCGACCAGAGCTCCACTTTGATCTACTACCGTTCCCCGGATGCTTCCGGACAATGTCTGGGACGACAGCTGACCAGACACGGGCGCTGGCGGAGGAGCCTGGCCCCAACCGGGTGATGTCCAAAACACCGCGGCAAATGCAAAAGCTATGAATCCAAACTTGAGTTGCAAGCTCATGAATAACTTAACTTTACGCTCTCCCGAACTTCCATCTCACGAATACTCCCACGGCAGAACTGCGCTCGCCGACGATGAGAATTGCTTCCCATCGGCCGCCTAACGGTGGGCTGAACGGAAGAAGTAGCTTAACGGTATCACGAAACGGAAAGCGCTTAGAGTGAGCCTTGCTTCCCAAGGTAACGTTCGATTGCCAGGGCTAGCGCGATTCTTCGCCAACGCTGCGATCAGACCTGGAACCTCATTCGCAGGAACTCAACAGGAACTTTCCTTTGGCCTTCGGAAGAGCCGCTCCTGATCAGTAATCGAGGGTCACGCTGGTGTCCGTCACTTGTCCACCATAGTTGCACTGGGGATCGAGGCCGTTGTAATAATCCGTGATCGACCATCCCGGGTTTGAGATCTTGTCGAAGTTATAGTCATACAGCGCCACTTTGGAAAATGTGGTCGCGTCCTCCGGGGGGTAATCGCTGCATTGCACAATCTCATAGACTTCCAATGCGCCCGACTGCGCCCAATTGAACGTCTGTCCTTCGCTCGGTGCCTTGCTGAGGGTTGTGCTCTTGTGGGTCGTCTTATCTTCGCTGGTGATTTTCCACAGCGAGCAGGATTCTACTCCTGCCTTACACATGGACTTGATCTGGCCATAGATGGTGTCGCCGGTATTAACCTGCACCGGCGAGCTATAGTGTGTCGTCCCACTCGGACAGCAGTTCCAACTCGCAATACTCCACACTTCGCCAAAAAACGAATTCCACCCCAACACCGGCTGAATGATCGTCGCGTCCGTGTTGTAGTCCACCAGGCCCGGAAATAAATACACCGTCTGCCCATCAAACGTCGTAGGCGCCGACGGCACGGGCCAGTTCGCCGTCAGCTTGCCGTACGCAGTAGTAATCGTGGTCGCCCCATCTTCGATCCAGCTGTGGACGATCGTAAGTGGGTTTGCCCCTGAGTTATCTCCAGTTACAACCTCTCCCCGAGCCGTGTAGTGCGGATAACCGCAAACCGGAGCGCTGGCGTCCACGGTGCCATCCAAATGTTGGACACGTCCGTCTGCCAGCACCGTTTCCCCATTGGCGACGCCGCGTACGCACGATGGGTGAAAGTAGCCGAAGGGCGTGACTACGTAGCCCGCTGGTACGGCCGAGGGCCGGTTCGGCCCCGCCAGCCTTTGCGCCTGAGCCAGCGGGATCGCTGTCACGATGAGGAATAGCACCGCTGCAGCAGCGATCAACCGGGCAACGTTCAACCTGGCAACGCTCAATCTTGACGTATGCCGTTTCAATTCCGATCTCCTCATTCCCTGCCTCCTCAACTGCCTCTGAACTTAACAATGGCGCCATTTTACGCTTCCGCTTGGCGCCTGGCGCAATTCACTGCAGGGTTCCTAAGTGTGATCGGATCTTTTCGGCAGGTCGACGCGACGCTCTCATGCGTGGGACAACGTCGGGCAAGCTGCTGGAGAAGCTGAGAAAGTAATATCTCGGCTGTTTGTGGTTTCAGCCCAAGCAGAGAGTCTTGCGTGGCGCCGGACGCGGATTGCGCCGCGCCCGGTCTAATCAGGAATTCTGCCAACTCGGTTTTGGCCGCCGCCTACCGCTTCTCTGCCGCCTGCTTCGGATTGGCTGCAAAGAATTGCCAGCGTGCCCCGACGTATTCCTGCTGCCAGTTGTGCGCAACCCCCGGCTCCCAGATGAATTGCACCGTGACATTGCCGGCGCAGCCCGTGGCCACGTTCCCTGTCAACCCCGGCATGCCCGGAGTGGGCGCATCGTTCGCATTGTTAGGCGCGTCATTCAGACACAGCGTCGCCGCGGTTTGAAACGCGGTGCAGGCATTGGTGCTCGTTCCCGTCCAGTAGTTGAAAGTGTCATCCACCGTATCCACGTAGAAAGTAACGCCTGAGTACTTCGTCGTGCCGTAGTTGCAGGGCGGCAGGTTGTTATCGTCGGTGCCGTGCCACTCCTGCACCGAAACCGGCGGGAACGGATTTGGAGGCGTCGGGGTGAGCACCGGCGGCGGAGCCGACTGCTGACCTTCGAGCTGGCCTGAGGCGGGAACAATCGCCGCCACCAGATTGGAAAGGTCGACGCCAACTCGCTCCGCCATCTGCGCGCCCGAGGAGAACCCGGCAACGTACACCATATTGCCATTCACATTGTACTGCGCGGTCAGATTGACGATCAGCGCCCCCAGAAAGCCGGAATCGTCCGGGCAATCGGTTGCGCCGCAGCCCTGCGCGTAGGGAAATGCCGCGTCCATGAAGTACGCGTTCCAGTTCCACTGGCTCGTATTCGGATCGTAGGTCGACGCCGGTTGAACCAGAATAAAACCGTTCTGGTCGGCGACCGGTTGCCAACCCCAGTTGATGCTTATGACGGGCTGTGGATCATCGCCCGTGGTCTTCGTGGTCTGCGTTCCATGCAGCATTAAAACCATCGGCGGATTCGCGGGCAGATTCGCGGGCAGATAGACTTCGTAATAACGCGTAATGCCATCCCACGTCATCGAGGAATCGATGGTTGTCCCGCTATTCACCATCTGGTCCACGACGTTGGAGGTGCTGCCGGTGAATGAAGAGCTGCCGCCATAGACCGCTGTAATCGGATCAGTGCCAGCGGGTAAACTGGTAGTGGTATAGGTGGCTGCATCGCCGGAAAGCAACACACGCCCTAGCTGGTTGCTGCCATTGTAAAACGAAACTTTGCCGGTGACGGTGCCGCTGTACTCCGGCGCGACGGTCGCCGTGAACGTCACAGACTGCCCCACCGCCGACGGATTCAGCGACGACACCAAAGTAGTCGTGGTCGAAGCGGCGCCTACCCCCTGGCTCACCGTATTCGAGGCGCTGCCGCCGTAGGTCCCGTCGCTCGTGTACTCTGCTTTGATCTTGTCCGTCCCCGTCCCCAGCGTCGAGCTCGTAAAATTGGCCGTGCCACCACTCAACGTCCCCGTTCCCAGTACCTTCTTTCCTGCCAGAAACGAAACCGTTTCTCCATCCGGTGGCGCCGGACTCACCACTGCGGTAAAGGTCACCGCCTGCCCATAGGTGGACGGATTCAGCGAAGACGTGAGCGTAGTCGTGGTCGAGGTCAGGGCCGCGCACAGGCTGGAAGCCAACAATAAAGTGATCAGGATTGTAGCGGTCTTCATGCGGATTCTGGCCTCGCTGTTGGCAAGATAAGGTCGATCCCGTTCCCCAACAGGACCATAATCTGTCACATCCACGGGGGCTCCCTGTCCACTAAACCGGGTTTGACACGGGTCTCGGTCGGTAGGGGATACCGACAACGGTTGGCACAGAATACCACGCCCAATCGGCTTGTCAATACTACCGAACTCCCGTCAAGGGGGCCGTTTAAGCTGTTGATAATAGGCGGCAGATACTGGGATAGCCAAGCTTGCAATACCCAGTCGGAGATGCGCGATTTACAATCGTCTCGGATCTAAGATCTCGGATCTAAGATGTCAGCAGCCGTCTGGCCGTCCCTCAGTCGCGATGAAACTTTCCGTCATCATGCCGGTCTATAACGAGCGCGACACGCTCCGCGAGGTGGTCCTCAAGGTCCTCGCCGTTCCGATTGAGATCGAGTTGATCTGCGTTGACGATGGCTCGCGCGATGGCTCGCGGGAGATTCTGGCCGCCCTGCAATCGGAGCATCCGCCCATCCGCGTCGTGCTTCAGCCGCATAACATGGGCAAAGGTGCGGCCCTGCGCCGCGGCATTCAGGAAGCCACGGGCGACTATGTCATCATTCAGGACGCCGATCTGGAATACGATCCCGCCGAGTATCCCTTGATGATCGCGCCTTTGATCCAGGGTAAGGCCGACGTCGTTTTTGGCTCGCGCTTCCTCGGCGGCGCGCCGCATCGCGTCTTATATTTCTGGCACTCGGTCGGAAACCGGGCTCTCACTCTACTTTCCAATTGCCTCACCAACATCAATCTCTCCGACATGGAAACCTGCTACAAGGTTTTCCGCCGCGAAGTCATTCAATCGATTCCCATCGAGGAGAATCGCTTCGGATTTGAGCCCGAGATCACGGTGAAAGTCGCGCGCCGCAACCTCCGCATTTTCGAGGTGGGAATCAGTTACTGGGGGCGCACCTACGAGGAGGGCAAAAAAATCGGATGGAAAGACGGCGTGCGCGCCTTATATTGCCTGTTGAAGTACTCCCTCAAAGAACGCAAAACCAAAATCCCAAAAACTAACCAGCCAGAAACTACAAGGCCGCCGGTTGCAACCAACTCGGTTGCGCCGGCGGCTTCAGAACAAGATCGCTCCACCGTCGCGCGTTGAATCTTGTGCAGCGGTTCACGATCGATGATCTCACGACAGATGATCTCTACTGGCGATGATCTCTACTGGTGGCCGCCGCCGCTCCCGCCGCCTTTTTGCTTGAGCCGTCCTTTGTAAGGATTGGACCCAGACGCGCCTCGTCCTGCACCCTTATTAGCGCCACCGCCGGTGCCATTGAAGTTCATCGGCGCATCCGGTTTCTCTTTCACCGGCTTCAGCGCGGGTGCCTTTTTCCCCGCCGCCGCGTGACCCGAACCCTTAACCGATTGCCGCTCCACATTCTGCAGAGCCTTCGCGTCGGCGGTGGCATTGTTGTTCCCAGCCGATGACGCTTTCGTCAGCGGCGCGCTCTGTTTTGCCGGCTTTTCATGCGTCGCCTTCACCTTAAACTGGTTATTCTGCTGAGCCCAGCCGCTCACGCTCATCCCCACCAGTACGCCCGCAACCGCCCACGAAAATCTCATCTTTTTTTGATCCTCTGCTCGCAATCCCATACTCCCCAATTTCAAGCTACCTGTCGTTAGATGCACGCACCTTGCCATCCAGCGGACACGTCCCTTTTATGTTAAACCCGCAGCCCCCAGAAAGCACTCGCAAGAATGGAAACAAACGCAACCAGTTAGTGGCAACCATGATTTCCGGCGGCTCCGCGAGGACAATACCTCCTTCGCCACATGTGCAACATTTTGCACATACCAGCTTCGAGCTTCCTACCAAAACAAGTTCCCAATCGGAGATACCGGTGGGACAAACCGACCCCAGCCGCGAAGCGGCGGCAAGTGAAAGCCCGGCACGGAAGTGCCGGGAAACTGGAAGCGGGACAAACCGAGTCCGCTTCAGCGGACGGCAAGTTTCCTGCAAGCTAAGTTTCGTATCAGGCTACCGCTCTAGCGATGCCGCAACCTCTTGTATTCAGACGCCCCTTTGGGGTCGTGTCCCACAACTTTCTGCCATAAGTTAAGCTTGTCATCCTGACCCTGAGCCAGCCGAAGGGGAAGGACCTATGTATCTTGTTTGCAGCGTCCAACCTTTATGCGTTGTTGCTGGCCGCTGCCAGCTACCAGGCGCCCGCCCAAAAAAACTTCGGCCGCCCGGAATCGAATCCGGGCGGCCAGCTCGTGAAATTGGAATTTTTCAGAAAGCTTAAGTTTTACTCCGGCGTGTACTGAGCCTCCAGTACCGCATCGTCGGGACTCGCGTTAGTGTTTAACGCAACGGCCCCGTACTCGAATCCTCTTTCGAAGGCCTGCAGGTTGAGTTCGCGGAAGTTCTTGGGAACGGAATCGGCCACGGCTTTGCGCACCGCGTCGGGCTCGAGCAGGCGAGTCACCGCGGTAAAGAATCCCACCATCACGGAATTCAGCACCATGCGCTTGCCCAATTCTTCAGCGATCCTGGTCGCCGGAATGCTATAGACCTGGACGGATTTGCTGACGTTCGAAACCCGCACCAGATCCTGCTCGATAATCAGGATGCCGCCCTCTTTGATCTCGGAGCCAAACTTCACATAGGCTTCATGCGACATGATCACCATGATGTCCGGGTGAGTGACATACGGATACAGAATGGACGCTTCGGAAAGCACCAGTTGCGCGCTGCAGGCGCCGCCGCGCGCTTCCGGGCCGAAGTTCTGAGTCATGGTGGCAAAGGCGCCCTGATAAATCGAGGCCGCTTTGCCCAGCACAATGGCCGAGAGGATCACTCCCTGGCCGCCAAAACCTGCAATTCGAATTTCCGTTAGCTGCATACTGGCTCCTCTTGTACCGAGGGTTCATCCACAAACTTATCGCCCAACGACTCCTGATATTGAGCGCGCATCATGGTTTGGTAATCGGGGCGTTCACGGTCGACAAACTTGCCCACGATGATTTCACCCGTCATGGTCATGCCGACTTCATTCGTCGGACAGCCGTGCTTGACCTTGCTCTTCTCTTTGTAATATTTCATCGCGTCGAGTCCGTCGCCCATCTTGTTGCGGCGCTGGTAAAGCGTCGGACAGGGCGAGATCACCTCAATAAAAGAGAATCCCTTCTTATTGAAGGCCTCGGCGATGGAACGCGAGAGTTGCCGGACGTGGTAAGTGGTCCAGCGCGCGACGTAAACCGCGCCCGCCGCTTCAACCAGGTGCGGCAGATTGAACGACGGCTCGAACACACCATAAGGGTTCGTCGAAGTCGTCGAGTGATCGGGCGTAGTCGGAGCGGTCTGGCCGCCCGTCATGGCGTAAATCAGATTGTTCACGCAGATGACCTTCAGGTCGATATTGCGGCGCGCGGCGTGAATCAGATGGTTGCCGCCAATGGCCGAAAGATCTCCGTCTCCGGAATAAACCACCACGTTCAGTTTCGGGTTCGCCAGTTTCAATCCCGTAGCGAACGGAATCGCGCGGCCATGCGTGGTATGAAAGGAATCAAGCTTCACGTACCCGGCCACGCGGCCCGTACAGCCGATGCCGGAAACCAGGGCCAACGATCCCAATTCAATTTTCGAATCGATGAGGGCCCGCGCGAACGAGTTCACGGTGGTGCCAATGCCGCATCCCGGGCACCAGATGTGAGGTACGCGATCGCTGCGCAGAAACTGTTCGACGGGGTTGACCAAATCCTCGTTACTGGAATCGACACACGAATCGCCGCAGGAATCGCCGCAAGCATCGTCGCTGCTAGAACTGGCCTTCAGGAGATCGTTATTCAAGCTGTCCGTCATCGACTCGCCTCCACAATTACCTTGAGAATGTCATCGGGGTTGTGCACTCCGCCGCCCGCGTGCGATACGGCGAAGACCTTGGCTTGGCCGCCGGCGGAGCGTTCTACTTCTCGCACCATCTGGCCCAGGTTGAGTTCGGGAACTACAAAGGCCTTCACCTTCTTCGCGATTTCCCTGATTTTCTTTTCCGGGAACGGCCACGCGGTGATCAAGCGCAACTTGCCCACGCGCAGGCCGCGATCGCGGGCCAGCCCAATGGCCCGTTGTGCGACGCGCGAAGTAATGCCGTAGGAAACCACGACCACATCCGCGCCCTCGATCTGTTCTTCTTCCGTCATCGTGATACGGTCGACCGCGCTCAGAATCTTATTCTGCAGGCGGCGCACCATCCTGTCCTGAACCGGCAGCGTCATGTTGGGATAGCCGCGTTCGTCGTGCGTCAGCCCGGTAACGTGGAAGTTGTAACCATCGCCGGCGTGCGCCATCTCCGGAACCATGTCGCCGTTGGTGCCATACGGAAGATAGTCGGCGACCGACTTGTGCGTATGCTTGCGCGGCGTAACTTCGATCTGATCGGCCGGAGGAATGACGACCTTCTCCGTCATGTGGCCGACCACTTCATCCATCATGAACATCACTGGCACGCGGTATTCCTCGGCCAGGTTGAAAGCTTTGATCGTGAGGTCGAAACATTCCTGCGGAGAATTCGGGCAGAGCGCAATCGTTTCGTAATCGCCATGCGATCCCCACTTTGCCTGCATCATGTCAGCCTGCGCCGGAAGCGTGGGCAAGCCAGTGGACGGCCCTCCGCGCTGCACATCGACAAACACACACGGCGTCTCGGTCATGGCCGCGTAGCCGATATGCTCCATCATCAGCGAGAAGCCCGGCCCGGAGGTTACGGTAAACGCCTTGGCCCCCGCCCAAACGCCGCCTTGCAGGGTAATCGAAGCCGCGAGTTCGTCCTCCATCTGGATGAACGCTCCGCCCACTTTCGGCACCCGAGCGGCAAACCGCTCCACCACTTCGGTAGAAGGAGTAATCGGATATCCGGCGGCAAATCGGCAACCGGCCGCCAGCGCTCCTTCACAGCAGGCGTGGTCGCCGTCCATGAAGTGCGTGCCGGTCAGCACACCTTTCGGGTCAGCTTTCATTTTTCACCTTCCTTAGCGGATACGGCCTGAGCGGATACGTCCTTCGAGGACACGGCCTTCTTGGGGGGATCGACCTTGGCCGCACAGATGGCGAAGTCGGGGCAATACATCCCGCACAAATCGCAGCCGCTGCACTTTTCCGGATGCACTACGTGCGGCGGATGGTAGCCCTTGGAATTAAAAGCGGAGGAAAGCGCCAGCACGTGGGAGGGGCAGAACTCCACACAGAAGCCGCAGGCTTTGCAGCGCTCCACGACGATCGAAACACGTCCCTTTGCCATGAAATCTCCACGCTGTAGGGTAGAACTGCACTGAAAAACTGGACTCGATTATGCCGAGGAAGCAATACCTCCCGATGTGACATACATCACCGATCTACGTGAGGACACGCACACGCCAAACCCCGCATCACTCGCCCCTCGAAAGGCCTACCCCTTCGGTGACAAACCGAACAACTGATTGTGCCGTTCATCACAGCAATCGGGAACATCCCGTCTCACAATGAAGTCGACGACTTTCAGTTGTTCAAGAAAAAGGGGGCTGCCATGTTTGAAGCCGAAGTTGAGATGGAACGACGTTCATCGGTCTTACCGCTGCTGCTCATGGTGTGTCTGGTAGTGGCGATCGCGGGTTTAGCAGGCTATGTCATACTTCAAGTTCGCGGAAATCCTCTGAGCGCGCAAAAAGCAAGCGTAATCGTGACCGCGGCGCTTCAGCAACGCGCTCCCGCCGCCATTCACTTCCGCACCGGCCTGGTGAAAGCGGGCGACGATGGCAAACTTGATGAGCCCAATTATCGATTACTGGAAAAAGCCGGCATCGTTAAACTGGGCAAACCGGCAGCAGGCAAGGTGGAAGTTGCGCTCACCCCCCAGGGAGAGCAACTGCTGGCCAGCATTGCCGGCTGCAAAAAAGAGAAAGAAGCCGATGGCACCGACTCCTATGAGGTTCCCCTGGCGCAGCGCCAACTCGTGGCCATTGGCAACATCACTACGGGCGGAGACAACGCCACCGTCGACTACACCTGGAAATGGTCGCCCAATCAATTCGGCGACATCTTCGATGCGGGCGGTTCGCTGGTGAAAAGCTTCAATCTTTGGGAGCGTCAAACCCTCATCAATAAATATAATGCCGATTTCTATCACGCGGACCCGGCAAAAGCCACGCTTGCTCTAGTGCACACGGGCCAGGATTGGAAAATTCCTCCGCGATAACTGGGGCGAGTGTAAAGTGGCAGTCTCGTCGGGTTCTTGGTTGGCAGCGCGCATGGTTTGACCGAAATGCGCCTGCCTTGGAAGGAGAGAATGCGATGTCCGCAAGAAAGCTGATTTTGTTGTTTGTCGCTCTGGTCGTCTGTGCCTGCACCCTTGCCGCGCAGAGCCAACCGCAGGCTGCACCAGAGAAAACCATTAAGCATGTCCCCATCAAGAGCACCTCGCCCGCCTCCGGCAAGGAGATGTACACAGCCTATTGTGCCGTTTGCCACGGCGTCGACGGCAAAGGCGGAGGTCCCGCCGCCAGCGCTCTGAAAGTTCCTCCCACCGACCTTGCCCTGCTGAGTAAGAACAACGGAGGAAAATATCCGGCCCTGAAAGTCGAAGCTTCCATCCGCAGCGAATCCTCGACGCCGGCGCACGGTTCCAAAGACATGCCGGTCTGGGGAGCATTGTTTTGGAATATGAGCGGCGGCCACGAGAGTGAGGTACAGCAACGCGTGTCGAACCTTACCCGCTACATCGAAACCTTGCAGGCAAAGTAGCCCGTCGCCGGATTTCCGGCCCGCGGGTGCCCCATCCTTGCGCGTTCTGTGCGCAAGGGTGGGATTCCACGCTAGCCTGAAGCTAGGTTCTTGCCTTTGATTTTGTTTTAGTTTTGCCTTTGGGTGGCGCAGCGGTTTACCGCTGCGTTAACCTTCGTATCTTCATTAGCGGCTTCTAGCCGCCGAGGTAAACCCTGCGCCGGGAAAAGACACTCTTCCCGCTCTTCACTCACGCCCATTAAATCATTGAAAATACCCCGCGCCTCAAGCGCGGGCGGTGGGCGTTTTCTACCCCCACCCCCTACCCACCCCACGTGAGGGAGATCACATTGCCGTGTGTCGCGCAGCACAGCGAAGTGTTCCGCTCCGGCGGACACTGGCGCTAGAGGTGCGGCTTAGCTCCCTCGTGGATGGCGCACGAAGCCATCCGCCAAGCAAAGTTCGGAGCCGAGTCGTCCAGGAGGCTGGTTCATGCTCTCGCCATACGGAATGGAGATTGTAGAAAGCTGCATCACGTGCAAGCTGCGCACCGATCGTATCTTCTGCGATCTGCCCGATGCCGCGCTCCGGGCATTTGAAAACATCAAGTACGCAACCGCCTATCCCGAGGGAGCCGTGCTGTTTGTCGAAGGGCAAATGCCCCGCGGTATCTTCGTGCTTTGCAAAGGCAGCGTCAAGCTCTCGATCAACTCTCCCAGCGGCAGAACCGTCATTGTGAAGCTTGCCGAGCCCGGCGAGGTGCTCGGCCTGAGCGCCTCGATTTCTGGCAAACCTTACGAAGTGACGGCCGAGACGCTCGATCCCTGCCAGGTCAATTTCGTCAAGCGCGAAGATTTTCTCCACTTCCTCAAGGACGATGTCGAGGCCTGTTTCAAAGTGGCCGAGCAGCTCAGCGAGAAATATCACAATGCCTGCAAGGAAGCGGGCGCGCTCGGACTCTCCCACTCCGCCGCCGAAAAACTGGCGAAGCTGCTTCTCGAATGGGGCGCGAAAAGTGGCGATGGCATCAAAGGCGATCCCCGCTTGAAGCTTCGACTCACGCACGAGGAAATCGCGCAGATGATTGGCACTTCGCGCGAGACGGTCACCCGTCTGTTTGCCGAGTTGAAGAAGCGTCAGATCCTGCAAGCAAAAGGCTCGACCATGGTGATTCGAAACACGGCCGCGCTACGCGAGATCGCCAATCACAACTGAATTCGCAGCCAATGCGAGGCTGCCGCACAAATCGTCGTGAAAGAGCACGGCTTCCCAGTTTGCGGGAAAACTCGTGTAGAGACGGGGCTTGCCCCGTCTGGAGCCACCTGTGAATCAGGGCTCGAGCAAGAACGGTAAGGGCACGGCTTTACAATCTGCTGACAACTAAGTTTCGTATCAGGGTATCGCTTTAGCGATACCGCCAGTCGTTTGAAATCAGACGCCCCTTTAGGGGCCGGGCAAGCACACGTTTTTCAGCATACTGTTCACCCGGCCTCAACCCCGCTTGACAACCCACCCCGAAGCGACGACGATAGCTCGCCGTGCCGTGCCGGCATTTCCCAAACTGACAGAGAACGAAGAGAGAAAGAGGAGAGGAAGATGAAGACAAGAAATATCGCGTTGACGATCGTGATGTGTCTCGCAGCCTTGACGCTGTGCTTCGCCAGTCCCATGATGGGCACCTGGAAGCTGAACGAAGCCAAGTCCAAGTTCGGCCCCGGAGCGAGCAAAAGCCTTACCGTGGTCTACGAGGCCGCCGGCGATGCCATAAAGTGCACCATCGACGGCGTCGATGGCCAGGGCAAACCGACCCACACCGAGTGGACCGGCAAATTCGACGGCAAAGACTATCCCGTCACCGGCGATCCCAACCAGAGCACACGCTCGGTCAAGGTCATCAACGACCACAAGATGGACGTCGACGTCAAAAAGGATGGCAAAGTCACGGCCAGCGGCACCATCGAAATCGCCGCCGACGGCAAATCTCGCACCGTCACCTTGCATGGAACCGATCCCACCGGCAAGAAGACAACTTCCACAGCCGTCTACGACAAGCAGTAGACCAGCGTCATACGGTGTAGCGCGGGCGCCCTCGCCCGCGAAATGCCAACGGTAACAAGGCGGGTGGGGATGCTCTGGGGACAGACCGGACGGTCTGCCATTTTCACTGGGAACGTCCCGTCCGTCGCTGTGGTTCCTGTCCCTGTGGTTCTAAATCCAAACAACGGGGCGGTAGAGTTGCAATTTTTTGAGCGGTTGCTAAGGTAGCCCATGCCCATCAATGCAGACAAGCCACACTTGTGGAAGGCGGATACGCGCGCGTCGGTTGACCAGTTCAATCGATGGTTCATGAAATTCGCGCCGAAGGCGTACCGCGAGACACGCAAGAAAACCGTGGAAAGCGTAGAGCAAGGGCTTCTGCAAACCAAAGACCTGACGGAAATCACGCCGGACGTAATCAAGGCAAACCCGAGCATCTTGCCGACGCTGCGCATGTCGACATGTCCGCCGCTCGCCCGCGACCGACTTATCGGCCTTGCCGATTCCACCAAGAATTTTGTAGGCACGCTTGAGGCTGGAAAGCTACCGCCGCATCTCGCGCCGCAACTGCTGAAAAAACATCTCAAAAGCATCACGGGGATTGTTTCACGGATGCTTGACGTCGATATTTTCCCTTGGCTTGAGGCGGAGCGCCGACCAACCGAGGAAGAGCGCTACCGTTCGTCGACCATCGTTGCTGATCGGCTTTGCGGAGCTGTTGCGGAGCCAATCGTCCGCAACGCCCAGGAGAAGCGCCAGCTCGCATTGATTGAGCAATATCTGACAGACAGGGGCTATAAGCTCAAGGCGCATCCCGCCGCGATACCGCTACTGCAAATGGAGCCGGGTACATTTTCTTTCCGTATGAACGTTCTGGTAAAGCCCTCCAAGGCTGAAGCAAAGCTTGTCAAGATTCCGATTGATGCCGTCATACAGCCGAAAAAAGCCAAACTGCCGCATCTCCCCGTGCTAATTGAAGCGAAATCCGCAGGCGACTTTACCAACGTCAACAAGCGTCGCAAAGAAGAGGCAACCAAAATCAATCAGCTCAAGGCGACCTTTGGCGAGAACGTGGTTTTTGTGCTATTTCCCTGCGGATATTTTGACGCGGCCTATCTGGGCTACGAAGCCGCCGAAGGCATAGACTGGGTATGGGAACACCGCACGAAGGACCTTCACCAGCTTGGAATCTGAGGCCGTATGGGGAACACAGCATCACGCAGCATCGAGAGCCGCCGCCAGGAGCAACAGACCCAACTTGACACACTCAAGACGGCAGCGGAGCGCAACAAGTTGGGTCAATTTGCCACCCCTCCCGAATTGGCGCTTAGCATCGCCCGTTATGTGCGCGACGTTGCAGGACTCAGCGCTGTCCGTTTTCTAGACCCCGCCATAGGCACTGGCTCTTTTTTCTCTGCCATAAGAGAGACGTTTCCCGCTGACACTATCGAAACGGCGACCGGGATAGAGTTAGATTCTACGTTTGCGGACGCAGCCGAAAGTCTGTGGAGCAAGAGCGGCCTTAATGTCGTGCGGGGAGATTTTACTAAGCAGCCCCCGCAGAACCGCTATAACCTTGTGCTCACGAATCCGCCTTACGTGCGACACCATCACTTGTCCGCAGCCGAAAAAAACAGGCTCAAGGCACGCCTTGCGCAGTTTCTCTCTCCTGAGATTAGCGGCCTCGCCGGTTTGTACTGCTATTTCCTCTTGCTGTCCCATGACTGGATGGAAGACGAAGGGCTCGCGGTTTGGCTGATTCCTTCGGAATTCATGGACGTGAATTACGGCTCCGCACTTCGCCGGTATCTCACCGAGCGCGTCACGCTTCTGCATATCCATCGCTTTTGCCCAACAGACGTGCAATTCACTGATGCGCTGGTGTCTTCTGCAATTGTCGTATTCAGGAAGGCACCGGCGCCAGCAGGACACCACGCCCGCTTTTCCTTCGCAGGCTCCATTGAGAGCCCACAGAGCGAGGCACAAATTTCACTTGAAACGCTCCGCTATTCCCACAAGTGGACGCAGTTCCCGGCAAGGACAAGCGTTGATAAAACCGACGAGCTGAGGCTTGGAGATATTTTTGCCATCAAGCGCGGACTCGCGACCGGCTCCAACGATTTTTTCATCCTGGGCAGCCAGCAGATTGACGATTGGAAAATCCCGCGTCAGTTTCTCAAGCCCATACTTCCCGGCCCCCGGCACGTGACAGCGGATATTGTTGAGGCGAACCCTGATGGCTCCCCTGTTGTGTCCCCTCAACTTTACCTGCTCGATTGCAGCGAGCCGGAGGAGAAAATCAAAACTCGCTGGCCCCGCTTCTATGCCTACCTGCAAAGAGGCAAAAAGGGGGAGATTGCGACGTCCTATCTCGCCAGCCATCGCGTACCGTGGTATTCGCAAGAACAACGGCCTCCGGCACCTTTCCTTTGCACCTACATGGGGCGCTCACGCAACGGTAAACATCCTTTCCGCTTTATCTGGAACCGCTCGCGGGCCACCGCTCACAATGTCTACCTCATGCTGTATCCCAAAGGCCCCTTACTGGCAGCACTGCAAAGGCGCCCGGAGCTTGAGGAACAGGTATTCAATATCCTGCGAAGCATCACGCCAAGGGAGCTGATTTCAGAGGGTAGGGTGTACGGCGGAGGGCTTCATAAGGTGGAGCCGAAGGAACTTGCCCAGATACCAGTCCGCGCCATTCTTCAGGGCATTGACGTGCGTGTTTCCATCGAGCGGCAGGAAAGCCTTTTTGTGTAACCCCGACCCTGGCTAAGGTCTGCCTCAGGTGGGCGCTTTCTAATAACCTCAGGCCTGAAGCGAAGGCCGGGCGCTTAGTCAATCCCCCAGTCCGCGAAGAACGAGCTAAGTCATTGACAAATAAATACCTTACACTAACTCATTTAAACTCAAATATCTAGCGGAAATTGCCCCCTAAATCTAGGATTCTAAAAGACCGACCATGGGGGTCTGAGCTGCCGAAGGCAATTCTTCCGCCTCGTGACCAACATCACAATTTCAGGTGATCAATGTCACCGCCAAGCCTACCGCTCTCCCATATCGTTGCCTCGTGGGTGGGCGTCAGCTCCCAGTTCAAGTAGGGGTGAAACTTCATATGGCTTCCTCAAACGGCAATGGGCATTCGATTCAAGCGAGCAAGAACAAGCCACGACTGATTTTCTGGGAGTTAACCAAAGGCTGCAATCTCCGCTGCATTCATTGCCGCGCCACAGCCACGGAACTGAGCGCGCCCTCCGATCTTTCCACCGAAGCGGCCCGCGACATCATCGATCAGATTGCCGCCGTGTCCACTCCCATCCTCGTGTTGAGCGGCGGCGAGCCGCTCTTCCGTTCCGATATCTTTCAGCTCGCACGTTACGGCACTGACAAGGGATTGCGCGTAGCGCTCGCCACCAACGGAACGCTCGTGACCAAGCATGTCGCCCGCATGATCGTCGATAGCGGAGTGCAGCGCGTAGCCATCAGCTTAGACGGTGCCGATGCCATCACTCACGATACTTTCCGCGGCATTCCCGGAGCCTTCGACGCCGCCATCGCCGGTTTCCGCAATCTTAAGAATCTCGGCATGTCGGTGCAGATCAACACCACCATCGCCCGTCACAATGCGCATCAACTTCCCGCCGTCCTCGATCTGGCAAGGTCGATCGGAGCCGACGCGCTGCACACGTTCTTGCTAGTCCCCGTAGGTTGCGGAGTGGATATCGCCGCCGAGCAGATGGTTCCGCCGGAAGAATACGAGCGGATGCTGAACTGGTTCTACGATCAATCGCTCGAAGGTGGTATCGAACTGAAAGCAACGTGCGCGCCGCACTACTTCCGAGTAGTGCGCCAGCGCCGAGCCGCCGAACACCGTTCCGAGGCCGCCGCAGCCAAAGCCCACGCCGCTCCGCCGCCAGTCGAAGCTGCAAAGCACCCGCACATCGGCGCCACCGAAATGACCATGCCCGGCTCAACCGGCATCGAGCTGAAGCCTCACGGCGTAGGACAACCCGTAGGACATCCTGGAGGCCATCCGTCCGACATGAACGCCATGACCAAAGGTTGCCTGGCCGGAACCGCTGTGTGTTTCATTTCTCATCAGGGAGAAGTTTATCCCTGCGGCTACTTGCCGGCCCTCGCCGGAGATTTGAGAAAGCAGCCCTTCGCCGACATCTGGCAGAACTCGGTGGTGTTCAACGAACTGCGCGACACCAACAACCTGCAGGGAAAATGCGGCTGCTGCGAGTTCCGCAACGTCTGCATGGGCTGCCGCGCACGCGCCTATGCCGCTACCGGCAACTATCTCGATGAGGAGCCGTTCTGCGTCCATCAACCGCAAGCAAAAGGATTGAAAAAGGGGATAGAGATTACGCCGGTGGGAGCATCGCACTAAGCCGGTGCGAGTAAGTCGTTGAATCATCGACTTATTGCGTCTTAACGATTGAAAATCTAACTCCTAATGATTCAAAGCTCTGATCGAGCCAAATCACCCCGCTTAGGGTGTAATCCCACAATCCAAGCTCAAAAAGTCCAGCTTTTTTCTGTGCATAACCTCCCTAACTCACTGAAAAACCTATAGGTTTTTCGCGGAAGGGTGATTTTGGCCCGCCGTGTGCTCTTACCTATGTGGCAGCGGTCTGCCGGGGAGCGAAGATCTTGGAACCGACTCTAATGGTCGTGGGGCTGAACTACCGTACCGCTCCCGTGGCCGTGCGTGAGCGCTTCTGGATCGACGAGAGCCGCCGTTACGATGCCCTGACCCAGCTGTCTGGCGCCGAGGGGATCGAAGAGATGATCGTACTCGCCACCTGCACCCGCACCGAGTTTTGGCTGTGGGCTGGCGATGTTACTCTCGCCGCTAACTCGGTCATGCGTCTGCTAGGCGCCTCCTACGGACTCAAGCTCTGCGAGTGGAAACACTTCTATCGCCTGCTCGATGAAGCCGCCCTCTTACATATCTTCCGCGTCGCTTCCAGCCTCGACTCCATGGTAGTAGGCGAACCCCAGGTCGTCACGCAGGTAAAAGATGCGTGGGAGCATGCGCAGAAAGCAAGAGCCACAGGCCGCTTCCTGGATGCTGTGTTGCAAAAAGCACTCACCGTCTCCGAACGTGTGCGCACCGAAACGGCCATCGCCAACACCGCGGTTTCGGTTCCTTATGCTGCCGTGGAACTCGCGCGCCAGATCTTCGGCTCCCTCGAAAACAAAAAAGTGCTGGTGCTGGGCGCGGGCCAATTGAGCGAACTCTCAGCCCGTGAGTTAATCAAGCAGGGAGCCAGCTCCACAAGCGTGAGCGTCGTCAATCGCACCCTGGAGCACGCGGCCGAACTGGCGGGCAAACTCGGTGGCGTTGCTATTCCTTTTGAAGAGCGCCGGCAACACATGGCCGAAGCTGACATCATCATCAGTTCGACGTCCTGTCCGCACACCGTTCTGAACCGCGCCGAAGCCGAGGAGATGGTGCGTGGGCGCGACATGAAAGAGCGGCCGCTGGTGATCGTGGATATCGCCATGCCGCGCGACATCGACCCCGCCGTCCGCAAGGTCGAGGGCATTTCCCTGTTTGACTTTGACGACCTGGAAAGCGTGGCCGATCACAACGCCCGCGAGCGTGAAGCGGCGACCGCCGAAGCGCAGAAGATTCTGCAAGCCGAGGCCCAAGGGTTCCGCCGCAAGCTGCTGGCGGACCACGTCGTCCCCACCATCGTTGCGCTGCGCTCGCGGCTGGACGAGATCTGCGGCAAAGAACTGGATACCTTTCGGCTGGAGAACGGACCGTTCTCCAGGGACCAGGACGAAATGTTGAATGCGGTCCTGGCGCGCATGACGCAGAAGATCGCCGGTTCGCTGGCCCGCGAACTCAAGGAACTCCCCGAGAAGGTTGAACAGGAACAACTTACTACCGCTTTGCAGCGCCTGTTCCACCTCAAGACCGCCGCTGCCGGACCGCACACGATGGCTGACGGCAAGTCGGCCTAGCCAGCCCTGGTGCCAGCAGAAACGCCTCCCGGAATTGTACATACATAAATTGTAACTACAGAATGTTTCACGTGAAACACTTTGTAGTTACAATTTATGTATGTACTCATATCTAAGTTATGAAGAGTTGGGATGGCAATAAGGAGAAGAAAACGCGAACAGAATCGCCCACAATATGCGAACAAGCGGCGAACAAAATATTGTTTACCATACAATTATGTACGTACATGATGGGCAGAGACAACATACGAAAGGAGTTCGGCGATTTCTGGAGGCTGAAACGGGGCTTGACAAGGCATGCTACTCTTGATCGCTCACTTTTCTGCCCATCACCGGGCCCCTACTCACGAAGGTAAAACAAAATGAAAACCCCAAGATGCAAACAGTCTGGAATCCCACGTTTCGAAAACCTGTTCAGTCTCATGACATCCTTTACAAAGTGTCCCGAGACATCCTTTACACTTCCGGCGCGCAAGGCGCGCCGGGGTGATGGGAGCGATGGCTTGGAAGACGATGGACGTGCAGGAACAGCGAGTGCGATTTGTGGTCGAGGCGACGCAGAAGCGGGGATCATTTGGGGCATTGTGCGAGGCCTATGAGATCTCGCGTCCTACGGGGTATCTGTGGCTGCAGCGTTACCGGGAACAGGGCGTGGCCGGCATCGCCGAGCGCAGCCGTA